>Ga0078972_1007610_pt1 | contig 23871 bp, 18 predicted proteins | sample YelNatPaOPGAMG01_FD_67568 | JGI IMG/M metagenome (GOLD analysis project Ga0078972, IMG submission 67568) | Hot spring thermophilic microbial communities from Obsidian Pool, Yellowstone National Park, USA - OP-RAMG-01 (SPADES assembly) (version 2) | ecosystem: Environmental > Aquatic > Thermal...
CGCGCAGGACAGCAGACATTTTCTGACATATTTTCGGATTTGGATTTTCTGCCGAGGTCATGGCTGATGCTCTCCCAGCGGCTTCGCTATCAGTTGGGAGAATCACGGCTGAATGAATTGAATCATTCAATAACAGTGATGCCTTCCAACAAATGGAGTTTCAGTGTCGGCAACCGGTATTTGCACTATGACCCTGTGTTTGCGCCGTTGCCTGGACAAAATCTCTTTTTCACCCGCTTCTACTACCGGATAAATGAGAACTGGGGATTCCGCGCCAGCCATCACTTTGAGGCTCGCGATGGGCGGATGGAAGAGCAGTATTACACCATCTACCGCGATTTGCGAAGTTGGACGGCTGCGTTGACAATTCGGTTTCGCAATGAGCGCCAGGGTCCCAGTGATTTTACCATAGCAATAACACTTTCCCTGAAGGCCTTCCCGCGCTTTGGCATGGGCCGCGACAGCGTGGAACATTCGCTCCTGTTGGGCGGTTGAAAACGCCCGGGTTTGACTGGTTTTGAAACAGGGATTGGTGGGCACGACAGGGATCGAACCTGCACGGATTTCTCCAAAGGATCCTAAGTCCTTCGCGTCTGCCAATTCCGCCACGTGCCCCTTTTGATGTTAACGTCGCCGGAAAGACCGGAGACGTCAAGCTTGAGTAATTCGAGTTTATAAAGTTGAGAAGTCCGGCTCGGCCGGATAAATTAAGGTCAAATGAAATGCGCGTGTCAAAGGGCGTTGGCTTTGCTGGCTGTATGCGTGGCGTTGTCAGGCACAGGCGCTGAACCCGAAAGCGATTGGAGGCCGCTGTTTGACGGGCGTTATCCGGTTAATTTTAGGGGTTACAAAAAAAGCGTCTTTCCCTTCAATTCATGGGGTGCGTGGAACGGCATGCTGTACGTGGCGCCGGAAGGGGAAAAGGTTGATTTGGTGTACAAGGATCGCCTGACGAACTTTGAATTCTCAGTGGAATGGAAGGCGGCGCCAGGCGCAAGCAGCGGCATAATTTACCTCGCCCAGGAAGGGCAGGGACATTCCGTGGAAAACGGCCTGAAAATGGCGCTTGCAGATGATGTTGGAAATCTTGAAGCAAAGAACAGCCCTGAATGCCGTTCCGGCGCGCTTTACGGAGTGCTCCCGCCCGCTCAGCCTGTGCCTTCAAGACCTCCTGGACAATGGAATGAGAGCCGGGTGCTGGTGCAAACCAACTACGTTGAGCACTGGCTTAACGGAACCAGGGTTCTTGCTTTTGATATTACCAGTGAAACCTTCAAAAATGCCGTGTCCAAAAGCCGGTTCAAAAATATTCAGGACTTTGGCAGGGCAACCGACGGCTTGCTCATCCTTGAGCACAGGGGACAGAAGTTTTGGTTCCGCAACCTTCAACTTCGCATCCTTCCTTCGCCTCCAGCCAAAGAATCTGCAAATTGAGCACCTCATTTTTTTTCGTGATTTTTCCTTTTTCCGGTTGTATCCAATTGGGCATGAGAAATCTTTTTTCCTTGGGAGCTGGTTTGATTTTTCTGTGGAACTGCTGCGCGGTTTGCGGGGCTGAAAATGAACTTTCGCCGCAGGAGAAAGCAGCGGGTTGGAAACTGCTTTTTGACGGCAGGACAACCAAAGGCTGGCACAGTTTCAAAAAGACAACTTTTCCAAGCCAGGGTTGGGTGATTGAACAGGGGTGTTTGAAGCACCTGGACAAAGGCGGCGGCGGCGATTTGCTGAGCGATGAAACTTTCGAGGAGTTCGAGTTGACGTGGGAGTGGAAAATTGCACCAAAAGCCAACAGCGGCGTGAAGTATTTTGTCAGTGAAAAGCGCTCATCGGCGCTGGGACATGAATTTCAGATGATTGACGACTACCAGGGTCGGGACGGTAAACCTGTATTGAACAAAAATTGCACCGGATCGTTCTACGATGTGCTGCCGCCGGTGAAGAACAACACCAAACCGGCCGGGGAATGGAATCAATCCAGCATAGTTGTCAAGGGCAATCAAGTGGAGCACTGGCTTAACGGTGAAAAAGTGTTGTCGTATGAGTTGGGCAGCGAATCCTTGCAGGCCGCTCTTTCCAAAAGCAAGTTCAGAGCAGTCGCGGATTTTGGCAAGCGCATCAAGGGCAGCATTTTGCTGCAGGACCATGGTGGAGAAGTCTGGTTCCGCAACATCAAAATCCGCGATTTGTCAGGGCAATGATTTTTCCACGCGCAATCCGGCGGCTTGAGTCGTTGAAAACGCCATTTTTGGCGTGCCTGTTGATCGCGGCTTTTGCCGATGGCGCAGTAGCAGGGGACAAAGGGTCTCAGTCATTCGTCCGGGTAAGCGCGACAGACCCGAGATACTTTGAGATGTCGGATGGACGGGCTTATGTGCCGATAGGATTGAACATGATTGCCCCGCCGGGCCAGCAAGCGTGGCCGGTCATGAAAGATTGGATGGAAAAACTCTCAGCTCAGGGAGGCAATTTCATCCGCGTCTGGCTGGGAAATCCCTACTTTGATGTAGAACACTCACGCTGCGGTGAATATGACACCGCCAAAGCGCAGCGGATTGATGAGTTGTTGGCAACGGCTGCAACGCTTGGGATAAAGGTTAAAATGTGCATGGAACATTTCCGGCATTTGGGCGAAGGTCGGCAAGCTTGGGCGGCGAAGCCGTTGCATTTGGTGCAGAATGGCGGAACTGCCACCAACATAGCCGACTTTTTCAACGGGGAGAAAAGCCGCGCCCAGTTCAAAAAGAAACTCGCCTGGTACCAAAACCGATTTGGAAATCATTCGCAAGTTTTCGGCTGGGAGCTTTGGAATGAAATCAATGCCGTATCTGGCGGAGATTACATGGCATGGACGGAGGCAATGCTGCCTGAGCTTCACCGGCTTTTTCCAAGCAATCTTTGCATGCAAAGTCTGGGCAGTTTTGACACCGACCGTGTGCGTGCCAATTACAGGAGGCTGGCATTGATGAAAGGCAATGATGTCGCCCAAGTACACCGATACCTTGATTTGGGGGCCAGCCTGGAGGTTTGCAAAGGGCCGGTGGATGTGCTGGCAGCAGACGCAGTGCGCGAGATGCTGGCTGCCAAGCCGGGCAAGCCTGTATTGCTTGCCGAAAGCGGCGCCGTTGAGCCACGCCACAGCGGCCCGTTCAAACTTTACGCAAAAGACACCAATGGCATTATACTTCATGATGTTTTGTTTGCGCCGTTTTTTGCGGGCGCTGCCGGTCCGGGGCATATATGGCATTGGGACGCTTACGTGGCAAAAAACAACCTATGGTGGCATTTCGGCAGATTTGCGGAGGCTATTCGAGACATGGTTCCAGCATCGGAGCATTTTGAGCCTGCCTTTTTGCAAACTGAATCTTTCAGGATTTACGGCTTAAAGGGCAAACGCATGGTTGTGCTCTGGATTAGAGACATACCAAGCGACTGGCGGGCGGAGCTTGAACAGGGCCGCCCGGCGGAACTGATTTCCGGCAAGGGGATTGAGCTGGCAAATTGGTGGGATAAAGCGCAGCCAGTCAAGGCACGAATTTATGATCCATGGCAAAACAAATGGAGCGATGCCGCGGCAGATGACGGCATGGTTAAACTGCCGCCATTCCGCCGCTCGCTGGTTGTCAGGCTCCTGCCACAGTAATTTTGGAATAAAGGCGATGAATATTTCGTCTTATTGACAAAGAGCATTCAAACAGGTCATAAATGAGAAAAATGAAATCGAATATCAAATTAAGCCGGCGCCAGTTTCTGGCTCAAACAAGGAACGTTGCCATCGGCGTTGGGGCCGGATTGGCGCTTCCAAATATTTTCATGAATCACACCCGCGCAGCAACCGGGGATAATCCCAGCGAGGTTGTTCGCGTTGGATTTATCGCCACGGGCGGGCGCGGCATGCAAAACATGGAATTTTTCCTCAAGAGGAAAATAGTTGCCGCGGTGTGCGACGTTGACAAGACGCATCTCCAAAAGGCCAGGGAACGCGTCGAGAAAGCGCAGGGAACAGCCTGTCCGGCGTTTTCGGATTACCGGCATTTGCTTGAGGAAAAGAGCGTGGATGCGGTTTTGATATCCACGCCCGACCATTGGCACACGCTGGCAGCGGTTCACGCATGCCAGGCAGGAAAAGATGTTTATTGCGAGAAACCGCTCACGCTTTTCATAGAGGAAGGCAAAACGCTGGTCAAAGTGGTGCGGAATAACAAGCGGATTTTGCAGACCGGCAGCCAACAACGCTCCGACCCGCGTTTTCGTACTGCCATCGAGATGATTCGTTTGGGGAAAATCGGCAAAATTCACACCGTCAAGGTCGGTATTCCGGGGGTCAACTGGGACAGCAAGCTCGACAACACTCCCGACAGTGACCCGCCGCCCGACCTCGATTACAATATGTGGCTTGGACCGGCGCCATATCGCCCGTACAACAAGGCCCGTGTTCATTATTTCTTCCGGTTTTTCTGGGATTACTCCGGCGGGCAAATGACCAACTGGGGCGCACATCACCTGGACATTGCGCAATGGGGGTTGGACATGGACAATTCAGGCCCGGTGGAAGTCGAAGGCACCGCCAAGTTCGACGAGAAAAAACGATATGAAGTCCCTCAGGAATGCACCGTTACCTACACGTATGCCAACGGAGCCAAGGTGATTCTGCGCCAGGGACCGGGGGCGAAGACCGGCACCACATTCATTGGCGATAAAGGCGTAATTCATGTTAACCGCGGTGTTCTGCAGTTTGGAGACAGCGAGCAAAATCTGGATGATGTGCCGGCAATGAAAGACGACGAGATAAAGCACGTGTACGTCAGCAAGGAACATTACCAGAACTTTTTGGACTGCATAAAATCGCGCAAGGACCCCATCTGCAAAGTCGAAGTCGGACACAGGACTGCTACTGTCTGCCATCTCGGCAACATCGCCATGCGCAGCGGACAGAAAATCAAGTGGGACCCTGAGAAGGAACTTATCGTCGGCGGGGTGGAGCACGAAAAATGGGCCAACAAGCCATACCGCGCTCCGTGGAAGCTGCCGGTGGTCTGAGCAGTAACGCCGCGCCTTTTATTTTGAATTGCTCTTGTCCAGTTCGGCCTGCAGCCGCCGGACTTCGTCAATAATTTTCATAAATCGAAGCCCAAACTGAGTCAAACGGTATTCGACCTCAACTGGCGGCTTTTCTCCGAAAACGGTCCGTTTGAGAATACCAAAGCGGAGCATTTTTCGAAGCCGTTCATTCATCACCTTTGCTGAGAGGCCGGGGCATGCGCGAAGGAATGCGCTTGGCCGGCTGTAGCCTTCAGCGCATAATTGCAGCAGTCGGACCGACCATTTGCATCCGATGATGTTTTCAACCATTGTGGCCACGGGGATTGGTTCACTGGGTTTTGTTCTGTCTGTTTCACCGGTTGCACAACCATTTCTAATCATAACCATTTGGTAAGTATATTACCGAAATGTGCCTTCTTTACAAGATTTCAATCGCATCACAGCTTTATTGTGACAGTTGGCGCTGTGGTGGCGCCGCAAACAGTAAACCAAGAAAGGACAAATGTTATGAACCAACAAACAAACATTCACGGATACACCTATGGGACCGCCGCAGTCCCGCGCTCTCCAGTCACGCTCGAAGATTTCGAGTTGATGAAAAAGAGCGTTTTATTTGGCGAAGAAGATGTCAAGTACCTGCGCCTTTCATACGATGTATTGAAAGACCAGGTCGAAGCCATACTGGATGTATGGTACGGGTTTGTAGGTGCCAACCCACATCTACTGGCATCTTTCACGTCCAAAACAGACGGCAAGCCGCTTGGTGATTACCTTGAGAAAGTACGGAAGCGTTTCGGTCAGTGGATCCTTGACACCGCGCGTGGCGAATACGACCAGAAATGGCTCGATTACCAACATGAAATCGGGCTTCGCCATCACCGTACAAAGAAGAATCTGACTGATGGCGCGGCTTCAACGGATAATGTGCCGTTTCGCTACCTCTTTTTACTGGTGTTCCCTGTTACATTTACGTTGAAACCTTTTCTGGCCAAAAAGGGAAATAGTCCGGAAGAGGTCGAAAAAATGTATGCAGCCTGGGTTAAATCATGCCTGCTCCAGGTCGCGCTGTGGAGCTATCCGTATGTAAAGGATGGCGACTATTAAGGGGACGACCGGAAAAATGGCGCCATGGATTGTTTGATGCGCAAGTGATTTTTGTCGCAAGTCGCATCTAAATCCGGCGCCTTGCTTGGTCAAGGTTGAGCACCAGAATTTTGCGCTCGGTCATCTCCTCGATGGCATAGCGGACGCCTTCGCGGCCGATGCCGGAGTCTTTCATTCCGCCGTATGGCATGGGGTCGGCGCGCCATGTGGGAACATCGTTGGCGATGACACCGCCAACTTCGAGTTCCTCGAAGGCGTGGAATATGGAGTCAACTTTTTGAGTGAAAACGCCGGCCTGCAGGCCGTAGGCGGAGCGGTTGACTTCATCAATGGCAACTCTGAAGTCATCGTAAGGCTCGAGGGTTGCGACAGGTGCAAATACTTCAAGACAGTTGACGTTCATGTCCGGCCGTGTGCCTGTAAGCACCGTCGGCTGCATTAACGAGCCGCTTCGCTCACCGCCGGAAAGCAAGCAGGCTCCTGCAGCGACAGCCTCTTTTACCCAGGCTTCGGCCCGGATGGCATCAGCCTCTGTTATTAGCGGCCCCAAGTCGGTTTTTTCATCCAGGGGGTCTCCAACCTTTAATTTGGCGGTCAAACTCAAAAATTTCTCTGTAAAAGCGTCAAAGACAGGACGGTGCACGAAAATTCGCTGCACCGAGATGCAGGTTTGGCCCGCGTAGGCAAACTTCCCGACGACGCAACGCTGTGCGGCATAATCCAGATCGGCATCTGAATGAACAATAACGCCGGCATTCCCTCCCAGCTCAAGGCCAACCCGTTTTTTGCCTGCTTTTTGTTTGAGCGCCCAACCAACAACACCGCTACCGGTAAAGGTGAGGTATTTGATTCGTTCATCAGTGACAAGAGGTTCAGCAATCGAGCTGTGGCAGAACAGAACATTAAGCATTCCAGGGGCGGCGCCGGCTTCCTCAACTATGCGGGCAAGGGTAAGGGCAGTCAACGGAGTTTGAGACGCCGGTTTGAGGAGCATGGTGTTGCCGCATGCCATGGCCGGTGCCACCTTGTGCGCAACGAGGTTAAGCGGGAAATTAAACGGCGTAATGCCCGTAATTGGGCCGAGTGGAAACCTGCGGACTAATCCTTGGCGTCCCACTGCGGACGGGTCAATGTCCAGCGGCAGCCACTCGCCCCGGATGCGTTTGCATTCCTCGAGTGCATCGGTGAAAGTAATTATTGCCCGGCTTACCTCTGTGCGGGCGTTTTTAATTGGTTTTCCGGCTTCCAGAGAAATGAGCCGGGCCAGCTCTTCTTTTCGAGCCTTTATACCGGCGATGATTTTTTCCAAAATTTCAACCCGCCGCCAGACAGGCCAGTGACGCGTGGAGGCAAAGGCTTTTTCGGCGGCAGCAATCGCAGCTTCTATCTCCGCCGGACCGGCTCGGTAAGCGAGTCCGACAGGGCGACCATCATACGGAGACCGGATTTCGACTGGGTCCCCGGTGGTTTTCCATTCTCCACCGATAAGCAAAGGGTATTCGTTCGGTTTCATAAGATTTGTTTTTGCAAATTATGAATATATCAGCCGAATTTTCAATTCATTTGATGCCCTGTGGTATAATCCCTGTTCGCCGGTTGTATTTCTCAATCGGTACATTTATTTGTGGGAACGTGGTAAGCTGTGCATGGCACGCGAAAATCGCCCGGCTGATTGATCAGCGAAACTGATTCAAAGAAACGATTGACAACTGGCGCAGGAATATTATGGTGCGTGGCGGATGCGGGTGTAGCTCAATGGTAGAGCTCCAGCCTTCCAAGCTGGCTACGTGGGTTCGATTCCCATCACCCGCTCCAGTCTTTTGGATTGCCGCCGTTCTTCCTTCCCGATAAATTGCGACTTGTGAAAATTCTTTTGTGCGCCATTAACATTGTAACATTGGCTGCTGCGGCGTCAGCACCCTTGTCGTTGCACCCAGAGAATCCGCATTATTTTCTTTGGCGCGGGAAACCCACAGTTCTCATTACCTCTGGCGAGCATTACGGGGCGGTGCTGAACCTGGATTTCAATTATGTGAAATACCTCGAAACATTGGCTGCGGATGGATTGAACCTGACACGCACGTTCAGCGGGGCGTATGTCGAACCGGCTGGCGCATTTAACATCACAAGCAACACGCTGGCCCCAGCAAAGGGCAGGTTTATCTGTCCTTGGGGGCGAAGCGATGTTCCGGGCTATCCAAATGGAGGAAACAAATTTGATTTGAACAAATGGGATGACGCCTACTTTGCAAGATTGCGCGATTTTGTGGCACAGGCTTCACGGCGTGGCGTCGTGGTGGAAATGAATTTATTCTGCCCGTTTTACGAGGAATCGCAATGGCGGCTAAGTCCGCAGAATGCCGCCAACAACATCAACAATATTGGCAATGTTCCGCGCACCAATGTTTATACGCTGGATAAACACGGCGGACTTCTGGCGGTGCATGAGGCGATGACACGAAAAATCGTCACGGAGTTGAAGGACTTTGACAACGTGTATTATGAAATATGCAATGAACCTTATTTTGGAGGCGTAACGCTGGAATGGCAGCATCATATTGCCGGTGTGATTGCCGAAACGGAACGCCGGCTGGGCGTCAAACATTTGATTTCACGCAACGTGGCCAATCAGAAGGCGCTTATTACGCAAACCCATCCTGCAGTTGAAATTTACAACTTTCATTACGCCTCGCCCCCGGACACAGTGGACATGAATTACGGGCTGAACATGGTCATTGGCGACAATGAGACGGGCTTCAAAGGCACCAATGATTTTCATTACCGGATGGAGGGCTGGGAGTTTATTTTGGCTGGCGGCGGTTTGTACAATAACCTGGACTACTCCTTTGTTGCAGGACGTGAGGACGGCACTTTTGTTTACCCGAAAAACCAGCCTGGCGGCGGCAATCCCGGATTCCGGCGGCAAATGAATATCCTCGCCCGCTTTATCAATGGTTTCCAATTCGTAAAAATGAAGCCGGATAAGGCGACGGTACGCGGCCCGTTGCCTGCGAAAGTACGGGTTCGCGTGCTTTCAGAGCTTGGGAAACAATACGCCATTTACATCGTGGGCGGCGAGAAATTCGACTTGCGTCTTGATTTGCCCGAAGGCCGGTATGAGGCGTCATGGCTCCATCCCAGGACTGGAGATAGCCAGCCGGCTTTTAATGGGAAACATGCGGGTGGCGTGTTGACTCTTGCCATACCTGACCACACCGAAGACATTGCGCTGAGTTTGCGCGCTATTCAGCCGTAAGCAATGGTATCCGGATATGGATGGCGGAAGGGGGGAGATTCGAACTCCCGGTGCCAGTTGCCCAGCACGCCTGATTTCGAGTCAGGTGCCTTAAACCACTCGAGCCACCCTTCCGCGGCTGGTGCGCAGGAACACTAATGCCACGTTTGTCGTCAGCACGCAAGAATATTAAAAGGAATGCACGGATTTTTGCGGATTTTGGCTTGATGAGTTGAGCTAAAGGAGTAAGTTTTACTGCATGAAACAGCGGAAAATAGGGTGGGGGTCAGGCGCCTGGTTGGTGTTTGGTCTTATCGTTCTGGGCGGGGTTGTGAGCGGGCGTGCGGATTTGGGCACTGCATTGGATAACACATCGCTAGTCTGGAATACAACTCCCGGGGCGCCATGGACGGAACAATCGTTGGTGATAAATCAGACTGACAGTTCGGCGCAAAGCTTTGCGATCGGCGACAACCAAACCAGCGCTGTTTGGACTACTGTGGTCGGGCCGGGCCGCATAAGTTTTTGGTGGAAGGTATCGTCCGAGGCGGGCTTCGATTTTCTTACATTCAGGGTCGGCGGGCTTGAGTACACAAACATTTCAGGGGAGGTGGATTGGGTGCAATTAAGTTTTCCGATTTCTCCAGGCACACAAACATTGATGTGGACATACATGAAGGACGAGCAATGGGCGGATGGGGATGACGCAGGCTGGCTGGATCAGGTTGTGTACACGCCTGGGGCAGCAGAGCCGTTTATCGCAAGGCAACCTCAAAGCGTCAGTGTCATGGGAGGGGATGCGGCCCAATTTGATGCGATAGTGGTTGGCGCCACGCCAATGCGGTATCAGTGGACTTTTAATGGAACCAATTTGCCGGGTGCAACAAATGCAACGCTTTATATCGGGTTTGTGGAGCCGTGGCATCAGGGGAGCTATCAATTGATCGCGTCCAACAGCTACGGAGTTGCGGCGAGCGTGCCTGTTTATTTGACTGTAGGGGTCAATGATCTGGCTTTGAGCCTGAATGCAACAAATCTGGCATGGGTGACAGGCGGCACGCAGCCGTGGTTTGCACAATCCATTCGCTCACGTGACGGCCTTGCGGCGCAGAGCGGGCCGATTGATGACAGTATTTCGGAGACGGAGGAATCCTTGTTGCAAACCAGGGTGCATGGACCTGGGATTTTGACTTTTTGGTGGCGTGTGGATTCCGAGTTGGATGCTGACTTTCTTGAATTTTACATTGATAACGAAATGCAAGCGGCGATTTCCGGACAGACAGACTGGCAGCAACGACGGTATGTAATTGGAGCGGGCACGCATGATTTGACATGGCGCTATGTGAAGGACCTGGGCGGGGCGATGGGATTCGACGCCGGATGGGTTGACGAGGTTGTATTTGTGACGGCGTCTGCGCCGCGCTCGCTTGGGTGGAGCAACGGCGTTTTCAGGATGCAGGTTCCAACAGTAACCGGCATCAATTACGCGTTGGAGTACAGAAATTCATTGTCAACCGGCACATGGGTTTCCCTGCCGGCAATAGCTGGCGATGGAACTGTCAAAATACTTTCTGATGCAAATGCCACCAACCGCTTCCGTTTTTACCGGTTGAAAATCTACTGATAGTTTTAAAATTTTTCGCGCTTTTTGCGGACTTGTCCTGTAAAACAGCGGGCAACGGAGAGATTTCGATTTGTGCAAACGATCAACAAGAACATGAGGGGGCGGCTTTTATCAAAAGCAGCGGTTCTGGCGGCGATATTGTCTGCCACGTTTACTGCATGGGCGGCAGCGCCTGCGAAAGGTAATGACATTCCTTATTTTGATTTTACCAAACCAGCGATTGCTTCGGAATGGGGCGGGTTGCACCATATAGCAAATTCCCGTGTCACCGCCGAGGGGCTGGAGCTGGAGATCAACGGGAATGATCCTTATTTGTTTGGCCCTGCAAGGGATTATCCTGAAGGCAAGCCTTTGCATTTGTTTTTACGTTTGCGCTCCGAGCAGGGCGGTGGAGGCCAGATTTTTTATTTCCGGGATCATCCACGGGAAGAACAGTCAGTGCGATTTTACGTGCCGCCAAGGGAGATGACCGAGGTGCGGATGGCGTTGCCGCCGTTGGGGCGCGGATATCGTCTGCGCATAGATCCGCCGGGAGACAAGGGGCGTGTGGTGCTTGCCGCCATTCGTTTTGAGGCATGCGCAAAGTTGAGTACGCCTGAATGGCCGCCATTCAAGGCGCCTGCGCCCGGAGGCAGGGTGGCTGTGGCAAGCGGCGGTTTGGAATTGCGCGATGGAACGACAAATCCGTGGGCATTTGAGTTGAGAGTCAACAACCGCAGCATGGCTTTTGGACATCCGGCTCCCAGACTGGCTTATGTGAAAGGGGAGAAAGTTGTATGGATTGATTTGGCTGCGGGACGTGCTTCTGTTGAAAGGCCACGGAATAATCAGTTGGTTTTTGCCACCAAATGCACTGACCCGGATGGCGGGGACTGGGTTGTCAGATGTTCGTTTCAAGGACATTCAGAGGGGGCAATTGAGTGGCAGACAACGGTTTCATGCAGCCAGGAGCGAGAAGTGGTTTTCCTGCCGTTGCATCTTGTTTTGGCCGGAGTGAATTCATTTGGCACGAACAAGCATCAGGGTCTTTTGGCGGGCCTTGAGTACTTGGAAAACGAAGCAAGCAGTTCGGAGCTGGATTTGATTGGCCCTGAAGCACGCCGCAGGACGCCGGCTCGGCACAAATTGACATTTCCACTGATGGCAATCGAGGTAGGTGGACAATACGTAGGGCTGATTTGGGAGGATACGGTGAACTATGGGGCATTGTTTGATTCACCTGACAGGACCTTTCACAGCGGCGGTCACCTAATGGGCGTGTTGTGGCCCGGTTCGGATGGTTTCAACCGTGTTGAAGGGGAGTTGATGCCGAATTTCCCAATAACACTCAAGAGAGGGCAATTATTGCAATCAAAGGCGTGGCTCATAGGCGGGGCGGGGCAATCGGTGGTTCCGGCGGTTCAAAAGTACACACAGTTGCGCGGCTGGCCGAAACTGCCAAATCCGGGCATGGATTTTGCGGGGTATGTACGGGTTTTTGCCAAGGGATGGCTGGACTCAAAAATTCGTGAGGGCAACCGCTATCGGCACGCTTTCTGGCCGGGGTTTGGGGCTGCGGTCGCGCCGGATGCAGCAATGTACGAGTTGTGGGCTGCTGAACATATTGGAGATGCGAGTCGCGCGGCTGAGTTGCGTCAGGCTGCGGCGGAGGCACTGGATGGGGTGAATCCAGGTTTGTTTCTACACGGTGGAGTCGGCCATGTGCGCACGCCTGCGGCGGCCTTGATATTCAACCATGCCTCAATTTGCATGGATGTCGCGGCTCGAGAGGCGCGCAATTTGTTGAAGCGGTTTCAGCCCGATGGGACCATTCCATATAGGTATAGTGGAAATGGGCCTGATTATGGAAAGACACATTGGGCGCCGGATGCCAATGGATTGACTGCCCAAGTTGTGGCCCTTTTGCTGGAAAACGCCGCATTTTCAGGAGATCGGGAGTTGATCAATCAGGCAGTGGCGAAGTTGGGCGCGCTGGACAAGTTTCGCAACACCGTGCCACGCGGCGCACAAACTTGGGAAGTGCCGCTGCATACGCCGGATATATTGGCCTCGGGCCATTTGGTGAAGGCCTATGCGATGGGATATGAATTGACTGGAGACGCGAGATGGCTGGAAGAGGCGCGGTATTGGGCGTGGACGGGTGTGCCTTTTGTTTATCTGGTTAATCCGACATCGCGGGAAATAGGGCTGTACAATACAATAGCGGTGCTTGGGGCCACCCAATGGAAAGCACCGGTTTGGATTGGACAGCCGGTGCAGTGGTGCGGGTTGGTTTATGCTGACGCACTGTATCAGCTCGCAACTCTGGACCCAAATGGGCCATGGAAACAATTGGCCGATGGCATAACCATTGGCGGAATACAACATTCATGGAAGGAGGATGACAAGGAGAGGGTTGGGTTGCTGCCGGATTCTTTCCAACTCATCCAACAACTGCGCACCGGACCGGCAATTAATCCGGGGACGGTTGGAGTTTGCGCGCCGCGTGTCTATGGTCAGACGCCGTTTTATGATTTTCGGGCATTGCGTCCTGCAAAATTGTTTGTGCATGCCCCCGGCGAAATAGTGCCCGGCTCATGCACGGAGACAAAGGCAAGCTTTATGGTACGGAGCTGGCGAAAGTCACCATACAGCGTTTTGATTCATGGATTGCCGCGGCAACCTTCGTTGCGGCTTAATGGGGCGGCTGCTGCATTACAGACGCCGCACCAATACAACGCTGCGAACGGGAGTCTGATCTTGCAACTCTCCGGCAGTGCTCAAGTCGAGATAACATTCTAGCGGCAGGAAATTTTTCTTTATTTTTGAAATTTGAGGCATAGGCTGAGGAAAATGAGCAATTTCTGGAGAAGTGTTTCCGGATTTGGCGTGGTTATGTTTGGAGGCGTGCTGCTGGCAAAACCGCCTCCACCAGCGCCGCCAGCGCCGCCTGTACAACCATCGCCTGCACCAATCGTGCCTGCCGCGCCGCAGCCTGGCACCAACCAGACCGCACTGGTATGGGATTCGACAGCCAAGGAATACCAGGCAAAGGCCGGAGATACAAACGGGCTTTTTACATTTTACTGCACCAATGTTTCGTCGTCTGAGGTGCAAATCCTGAACACGCATACAACGTGCGGATGTACCGTGGCGCAGTTGCCATCGCAGCCTTACAAAATAGCGCCCGGTGGTGTCGGCGAAATCAAGGTCACAATGGATCTCCGCGGCCGGGCTGGCATCGTGAGCAAGGGAGTGACAGTGTACACCTCATCGGGCCAATATGGGCTTACAGTGACTTCGAGGATTCCAGATCCTGTTCTGCAAAACACCAATCCAAGCCGGATGAGTCAGGAACAACGCCAGAGGAACCTGGCAATAGCAAAACAAGACCGGCAGGCCGTGTTCAAGGGTGAATGTGCCGCCTGCCATGCAACCCCCGGAGAAGGCAAGTTTGGCAAAGAACTGTACGCCGCAGTTTGCGGAATATGCCATGATGCAGCGAACCGCGATCCACAGGTGCCTGACTTGCGCGCCGGCGCACGCCCCGGCACACGAGATTACTGGCGGCGGCATATAATGTTGGGGAAACCAAACACGTTGATGCCTGCGTTTGCAAAGGTAATGGGCGGCAGCCTGAGCGACGAGCAGGTTTTCAGTCTGGTTGAATATCTGGTGGAAAATTTTTCAAAACAACAACCGTCCGGCATGTTGGTTCCATCTCCGGTGCGGATGCCATCGCCACAAAATTCACCGCAAACCCGGCGTAGCCCGAATCAACCACCGGCTCGATAAAGTTAAGTGAATCGCGGGTATTTCATTTCCTTTGAGGGAACGGAGGGCAGTGGAAAGTCCACACAAGCCCGTCGTCTTGCAGAGCGGCTGCGCGCTTTGGGACGGATTGTCCGGCTGGTTCGGGAACCGGGAGGAACGCCGCTGGCTGAGGAAATCCGGCAAACATTGAAACACAGCCCTAATAATGCCGGGATAACTCCAGAAACTGAACTGCTTCTAATCTGTGCAAGCCGGGCGCAGTTGGTGCGGGAGGTGATACGGCCGGCGCTTGCAGCCGGTGAGGTGGTTGTTTGCGATCGTTTTCACGATTCTTCAGTTGCATATCAGGGTTATGGGCGCGGAATAGACCTTGAACAAGTTAGAGCCATCATTGATTTTGCGGTAGGGGAGACGCGGCCTGATTTGACTTTATTGTTGCATGTTTCATTGGAAGTGAGCGAGGCGCGACGTCATGCACGCCAGCTTAAGTTGCCTCTGCCTGAACAAAAACAGCCAAAGCCGGGTGCGGCCGCACCGTTGCCTGCCTTTGTTCCGGACCGGTTCGAGGAAGCTGACCGCGACTTTTTCAAGCGTGTCGAAGAGGGCTATCTGGCCATTGCTGCAGCCGAGCCACAGCGAGTGAAGTTAATCGAGGCAGCCGGTAGCGAGGAAGACGTATTCGCGCAAATTTGGCGCATCGTGGAGCCACTGGTGACTCGCAAACCCAGCTTTTAGCCTGAGGGCTTTTCTGTGTCTGTTTTCGCGGGGAAATTAATTACTCAACAACGCGCACGCGATAGAAGCGGACGGTGTTGCCTGGAGCAGTGTCTTGATACTGGCATGTGGCGCCATCGCCAACGATATTGGTAACCACTGGCGTCCACGGCGCATTGAACAGCGAGGAAGCCGCCTCTACTACATAGTGTTTGCCGGGCGCAGTGGGCCAGCGCAGGGTTACAGGCGCGCTATTGGTTCTGGCCTTGGATAAGAGGACACCCAGACGGGAACGAATGTCATTGGGATTTGTCCCGGCCCTGAACTCGTCGAGGTTGGAGATACCATCACCGTCAGCGTCGGCTTGGGCTTGTGAAAGAATGTTGCTGACTGTCCCGAAATACAATAATCGCCACCAGTCAGGAATTGAGTCGCCAAAGAAAGAACTACTGCGGTCGCGGAAAGTAATCAGACCGTCGAAACAGGTTGTATTGGTGGAACCCAAAGCCGAGCCGGCGTCGAAGTGAACCAAATAAGCCCCATTGAGCCGGTTGCTGATTGCTGCCGGCACTGAAACAATCAGGCTTCCGATGGTATGCGAGCCAGCGCTTAACCCAGGCATTGCAACTGAAGGATCGAAATATCCTTGCGCATCCATCCATGCCACGCAGTAGCCGCGGCCGTTCAGCGTAGGCCCATGGGAGAATGGATTCCCTACTGCTGCCAATACTTGGGGCGATAGGGCCAGTCCGGGTTGGCCAATGACAGGCGCGCCGTCCAACGGTTCCAGAATTATGCGGAAGTTAAGATTCCGCAACGGCATGGGGCCGGCAATGTTTAGAGTGATTGGGATGGAGACGGTGCCAGGCCCGGTAACAATTCTGCTTGCAACAAATGCAGCCGTTGAACCAACGATTGTATCTGCGCCGGACTTCGCACCGGGTTTAATGGATGCTTTCGCCAGTCCGGGAGCAGATGGCCGGTTGTTGGTAGTTGCCACCCATGTCCGAGTAGGGCCGCCGTTCCAATAACGCCAGATGTTTGAATAGCTGGAGAAAAGGGAGCGGCGCAGTGTTACCAAAACGTCATCAATGGCGATTACGCCATCGCCGCTTGTAACAAGGTCAATGTTGCCAGTAGCGGCATTGACGCTCCCGTCGGACGAGTCCATGGCATCAAACAAATCACTGCCTGCTGGTGGGATGTTTATACCGTAAACTGCAGACTGGAAAGTTAACTGAACATCGCCGGCTGTGAGTGTGCCGTCGCCAAAGTCACCGGCATTGAACCAGCGAACATCTGAGACATCACCGACCAGATATTTCAGGTCTGTGGGTGGTACAATGCGGACGCGTTTGATGGCATTGATAGGTCCGTTGGTAAGTGAGCCGTTTGTGGGGGCGTAAATGCTCATCGACGTATTCAAACCAGTGGCTGCGCTTGCATTGTAAACGCGCACTTCGTATTCGTCTCCGGGCACTGCAGTCGGAGGAATGGTGAAGGAATACCCACCGAGGACAACGCTGCCAGAAGCCTTTGTAAACAAAGTATAAAAGACCAGTGAATACGTTATAAGGTCCTGGCTGGGCGTATGATAAAGGTTAGTTTTGGTTGGCATCTCAGACCAGATTACTCCCAATTCATTGCGAGGAGGGTTTGCGAAAATGCCATTTGTGAAAACTGGATCGTAGTTGGTTATGACATTTCCGGCTGAGTCATTTGTAATTATTACATCAATCCAGCGCACGAATTTGTTGGTTATGTTGACATAAGTACCCGGAATGTCCGGGTTCGGTTTCATCAGCAAAGAACCGAAGTCCATTGGCGGCGTGCCCATGTTTGGAGTTGGCGGAACATTGGTGACCTGTAGCGTGAACAACATCGAAAAGATGGTTTGGTTAGGCATCAATGTTAGCGTGACAGGCGCGAGAAAATTCTGGCCGGGCGCGGCAAGAAATGCGCTTGAGCCAGGGCCGCTTTGGAAGCCAAGGGTTATGAGGTTTTGGGTCAAATTTGTATTGGGATTGACCACAGGTGCGTTGGTGCCTTGTTCGACGGTCACAGGCAAAAGGTTCCCGCCTGTCACCTGGCGGATAATGTGATAATAATCTTCGCTGACATATACCACGCCATCTTTTGAAACCAGCACGCCAACCGGCTCGCGGCTGGCGGCGTTTGTTGTGCCGTCTTCCCAGCCGGGGAATATTGATTCTCCATTTGGATTCCAATAAATCGCATCCGGCCAAAGGTTGCTTGAAACACCGTAAAGTGTGTAAACAGCGCCTTGCGCGGTCACCACGCGGATTTGGTGATTGCCGCGATCGGCCACTACGACATCTCCGTTTGGGGCTGTGGCAATCTGATGCGGCGAGTTGAAGCGTGCAGCAGTAGCCTGGCCGTTACCAGTTCCCGGCTGGCCGGAACTGCTGCCTGCAAGCAGTGTCAGGCCGCCACTTTGCTTGTTGACCTGCCAGATGGCGTGATTGCCGGCATCGCTGACAACCAGCGTGTTGGTATCGAAATTGGCAATACCAAGTGGTTTGACCAAGCCACCGGCCACCAAAGTAGTCACCGTTCCGGACATGGTCACTGATTTGACTGTGCCACCTTCTTCAGTCACATAGAATACATTATTGGTAATGTCCAAAATCATGGCTGTTGGATTAACCAATGTCGCAGTGATATCAGATTGGAATGTGCCGGAATTGTTGAACTTGCTGAGCCGTCCGCTTCCATAATTCAACACGTAGATGTTGGCGCCAACGTCCAGCGCAACGGCAACCGGTTGATTAAGGTTGGTGATTACGGTGAGCACAACACTGTCAGAACTGCCCGGCAGGGTGATTTTGCGGACTACATTATTGTTGCGGTCTGCGACGTACAAGTTTCCGCCGCCATCAATGGCCAGGCCGTGGGGGCCATTGAATTGCGCAAAAGGGCCTGAGCTGCCCAGGGCAAAACCGTCGGCATTGCCTGAAAATGAACCGGCAAATGTGACCGGCCCACCGGCAATTGTCTTGACGGTAACTGCAGCGTGCATGTTGGCAGCCAAAGCCAGGATAGCCAGCCAAACCGCCACCCACCCGGATAATTTTGGCCCACTCCGGGATGTCGTGAATTTCCCTGATGTTATGCCGGTTTTCATATCAGAAACATGGTTTCAAAGTTAATGTCGCATTGTGCCGGCCGAAGCCGGAGCGATTAAAACAACGGACGATACTTCCCAGCCGGCGCGCCAGTCTCCCAAGCCGGTTCATCCAAGTCTGGTTTCTCGGGCATTTTCTGCTTGAGGAAATTGCTGGTGGAAGGCGCGAAATCGCCCTCGGACACCACGGTGGGGGTGACGAAGATCAATAGATTGCGTTTGGTGCGCTCCTTGCTGTCTTTACGAAATGCCAGACCAAGGACTGGCATGTCGCCCAAAAGCGGCACCTTGGTGTAGCCTTTGGTTGTCTGGTCTTCCAACAAACCGCCGAGCACCAATGTGTAGCCGCTGGGCACGGTAGCCTGCGTTCTGAGGCTGCGGCGAATGAAGACCTGACCTTCGCTTATTTGACCGTTGAGTATTTGGCGAATTGGCTGCTCCAAGCCGCTTATTTCGGGTCGCAAATCCAAAAACACAGAATTGTCCCCCAGAATTTTAGGCTGAACTTCGAGGGTGACGCCGACGCGGTTGATGACTGTTTCACCAACTTTGCGTTCGTAATCAGCGTCAATCGTTGGCGGAACAGTGCCGGCTTGTGTAAGTGGAGCTTGGGTCTGTTTGAGGATTGGTACGTTGCGAATGACAGCCAGTTCAGTTCGCTGGTTGTCTTGCACCACAGCCCTTGGTGAGGCGAGGTAGTCGGTATCAGTACTGGTGTTGAGGAATGAAAGGACGGCTTTGACGCCGTCTGCGCTTAAAAACGCAGTATGTGGGAACCAGCCGCGAGCTGTATCGGCGCTGATGCCGCCAGCACCAAGCAGCGTGCTCAGTTCGGTGGTGGTTTTCATCGGATCAGTGACGGTTTGAGTAAGAGTGCGTCCACCTGGCAGAGTGGTTGTTGTTGTGTGACTGTCGCCTGGGATTGATGTTTTTGTTTCACCGGTGGTGATGCCATTGCCAAACGAGAAATTCTGAAACTCAAGCGTCCCTTTCCAGTCTATGCCCTTGATGGTCTTTGGGTTTTTGGCCGTTTCCATGAAGTGAGCTTCAATGAGCACCTGTTTAAGAGGCACGTCGAGTTTTGCAAGCAGGTTGCTGATGTTGAGGAAATCAGTTTCCGTTGCCACGACAAGGAGTTGGCCTGTGCGAGGGTCCGCCACCACCTGACTGCGCGGACTTAGCGAGCTTTTAACCAGCGCGGCCAGATTACTGGCGGAGCCGAATTTGACCTGGATAATGCGTGAAAACATTGGCTCTTGCGCGGTGGGGTCTTTGATCGTTATGCGGGTTACCCCTGTCTTGGGATCATCAATGGCCTGGTAGCCATAATTGGCCAGCAACGCATTGAGGGCCTGGCGCGGAGTGATGTTTTTCCACTCGATTCGCACCTTTGGCAGAGGAATTTCCTTGCCGTCCGGGCCAACCTTTTTCTCGAGTATTTTGGGATCAATCTGAACGTTCATGTTGGCCAGTCTGGCCAGCCCCATCATTAGAGCGTCAATGGGGGCTTCTTCCATGACAATGTCCTGTGGTTTTTCTGCGTCGGCGGGCGCTTGAGCGTTCGCTGATGGTATCCAGGCTGTCAGGGACAGCGCAGCCACGCTTATTGCCATGAGGATGGTTGTTTTTGTTTTCATATTCGGTTATTGAGTTTGAGTTTTTACCGATGTTTTTTCAAAAAATCCAGTTTATTTTTCAGCTTTTTTCAAGGCTTCTTAAACTTTAATTTGATTTCTTCAGCTTCTTTCCACGGCAGCTTCACATCTACGGGTTGTGGTGGTCCGCTGATTCTCACCATAACCGACTTTTCAGCAGTGTTGATTTCGAGAAGTTTCAGCCTAACGTTTCCAGGAATCTTGCCCTCATCATCTTTTCCAGCGGGGGCAATGGTGATATCAATTTCCTGGCCAAGTTTCAAATCACGTCCGTTAATAATTGCCAAAGCCGAGCCCAAGAGTCCTTCGAGCTTTAATGTCAAAATCCCCGTTGGTTCCGGGACAGGGGGCGGCGGTGGTGGTGGCGGTGTAACATTTGTCGTGGTGGCTGGTGTTGCATTCGTGGGTGGAGGCGGAGGGGGTGGGGCAGCCGGCTTGAAACGTGTGCTGGTTGGAAAGAATGGGTCGCGTCCAAAATCCTTGTTTGCCGGGTTCCAGGCAAAATAGGATTGTTGAAAGTTAAATTGGAAAGTGGCGTTGGTCACCACCCCAGGCTCGGTTGACGATGCAGAGGGTTTGGAGGGTTCAGCAGCGGGCTTTGCCGCCGAGGCCGCCATGGCGTGGAATGCCGACAGAATCAGAGCAAGTCCGGCAGCCTGGAAAAGCGGCCGGCAGACAAAAGGCATTGGATTAATTTGCGTTTTCATGGCTATTTGGGGTTAACCAGTGTAACCACTTCCATTTCAAAGTTAAGTTTTTCCGGCGTATCCGCGCCTTCCGCCGGACTGATGTTGAGTTTCTGAACGCGGAAACACGGGAATTTGTTTTCAAAATCCATCAAGAGCCTGCCCAGGTCATGATAATGGGCGGTGCCACGAACATTAAAAGAGGCGGTAAGATATGGGAACTCGCCGTACATGGCAGCCGGACCAATATTTGGCTGGCTGATGAACGGGGTTTCGACCCGTGTTTGGTAGGGCATGCGAAAGCGATTCCAAGTCTGGCGGAACCATGCGTATTTGTCGCCGCCGGATGCGAGAGTGCTTTCAATTGCGGCCAGTTCGTTGCTGCGGCTGGTGAGAATTTCCAACTCGATGTCCTTGCTCTTGATTGTTTTTTTGGCTTTGTCAACGTCCGCCTGCACCTTGTCACACGTGGCGGCGAGCGTTGCGATCTGTTCTTTTTGGCGGCTGATGATTAGCATGTAGAGGACGGCGATCACCAGCACCACTCCCATGGCCACAAGCAAAAGTTGCTGTTGTTTTTCCTTGGAAAGTTTCATGGCTTTTAACGTGTTCTGCTTTGAAATTGGCACTCAAGGGTAAATTGTACGAATGAACGGGATGGGTCGGCCGGGTCCGGCGCAGGCGGCATCATCTCGCGCAAGTGTATGCCGTTGGTGCTCAGGTTTTGCCTGAAATAGGGCATTTCAGCCATGGCCTGTATCATTTTATTGTAGTTTTCATCGGTGTCTTTCCCGTAATCCTTGGCCGTGATAATCAGCCTGATGTTTTCCGTGATTTTGGCCGGGATACCCGGTTTGGTCATCTTCTTGGTTTGCGGATCGAATTGCGGGGGCACGGCAGGGGATGCTTGAATGTAATTTTGCTCGGTTTGTATGCGCACCACCGACACGTTGGTTGAGACGTTGGTCATTGCCTGAGACAGGGCGCTGAGAACCGGCGCCCACAAAAAGCGGCTGGCCGCCATGTTGGTGAGTGCTGAGAGGTTCTTCTCAGCGGCTGCAATCAGGGCACGATTGGTGAGGACCTGCAGATACTGTGGTTCAATCCGTTTATATTCAGCCTGTGCCTGGGCCAGCTTGCTTTTCTGATTGCCGATTTCGATTTGCAGCCAGACTATGTAAATGACAACCAGCGCCACCAGACCGATGCCGCCAATAATTGCGCGCTTGGTGGGGTCTTTACGCCGCAGTTCCTCCGCCGCCTGGGCTTCTGCAAGTAAGTTGATGCGAATTGGCATAATTTCAAAAAATCCCCGTGTTAGAAAGAACTCATTGCCGCTCCCACCGCCACAGCCAGTTGTGGCGAAACCTGCTCAACTTCGGCCAACTGTTGTGGCGGCAATGACAATTGCAAAAAGCTGATTGGATTCCATGATTTGCACGGCACCAACAGCTCATTTTGCAGTGTTTGCAAAATTATTTCCGAACGTGCTGTTGCGCCAGAAAAAAACACCTGGCTTACGGTCTTATCCTGCTGATGCTCAAAGAAATCAATTGAGGCCCGCAATTCCCTGCCGAGCGGAATCAAAAGCGGTTCCAGATTCGGCATTACCTCTGCTGGCATGCCAACCTTGATGCCTTCGGCTTCTGCGTAGCTGATTCCCATGGACTCAGCGAGACCGCTGGTCATTTTGTCGCCACCTATGGGGACGACGCGGTTGAGTGCGAGTTCGCCTTCCATTAAAATTGAGATGGTGGTGCTTTTGAAGCCGATGTCTGCAAGAGCCACCACTTCCTTGCTGAAAATTTCAGGTTGCGCCATTTCGAAGGCGTTTACCGGGCCGAGAATGCCCGGCACAAATTGATCGGGCACAAACCCGGCGCTGCGGACGGCTGTTTGCAAATCTTCCAGTAGTTGCGCCTTTGCGCCGCCAACCAAAACCCTGCATTTCTGGGGTCCGGAGCGTTTCTGGTCATCGGCCTTTGGGGCCTTTGCGGGGAGGATGACGCAATCGAAAACGTGTTGGGGCAAATCCTGTTGCAAGTAGGCTTTGGGATTAAGCTTCAGCATCATCCGCATGTCTGAAATTGGTACCATTGGCAGTTCAGTATGGCGCACAAGCGCATCATTGGCGCCCAGCGCCAGGGTGATGCCTTTGACCCGGGCCTTCAAAGATTGCATAACAGCCTTTAGATGTTCCGATAGCAGGTCGGATGAAAGGCTTTTTTCATAAATAGGCGCATCTTGAAGAGTGTAGCCCGCAATCTCGAACCCCTCACCAAGCCGCTTAATCCAGACCCCTTTTGTAAAGCGTACCCCAAGATCAATGGCAACAATCTGATCCCGTTTTTTAGACATCCTGTTCAGAAAGGGCAGAGCCATGCGCAATTATTTAGCACATGAAACCCATTGTTTGCAAGTAAGATTCGCAATTTTTTTTACATTCCCGAAATTGGGCGGTTGTTGTGCTTTCATGGTGGAACATCGGGGACTCAAGCTCCCAGTTGTTTTTTAATGGCCTTGAGAAGTTGAAACTCGGGTTTTGCAGCATAATACCTGTCCAGCGGGTAGCATCCACTTACGAGGCCGTTTCGCGGGGCGGTGGTGCAGTCGCTGAAAGTCCGGCAAATGAATTTGGAAGCCAGTTTGCCTTGCTTTATGGCGTCAGACAGCATTGCCGGGTAGCTGAGCATGGAACGTCCCAGCCCAACCATGTCCGTCCATTTATTGCGTACCACGGCCTGTGCAACATGCGGCAGGTACTCCTGCAGATAGCTGTAAGCGGAACCCACAATTATCAGATTTGCCGGCGCTCTGGCTTTTAACTGGCGTGTAACGTGAATTTGCCGTGCCACATCCACAAGTGGATCATTCGGTGGCTGGTAGCAGTCGCTTGGCGGATAAGCAGCCGGGCG
>Ga0078972_1007612_pt1 | contig 23865 bp, 22 predicted proteins | sample YelNatPaOPGAMG01_FD_67568 | JGI IMG/M metagenome (GOLD analysis project Ga0078972, IMG submission 67568) | Hot spring thermophilic microbial communities from Obsidian Pool, Yellowstone National Park, USA - OP-RAMG-01 (SPADES assembly) (version 2) | ecosystem: Environmental > Aquatic > Thermal...
TCCAGCTAAATATGCTCTCGTTTGTGTCAATATCTTATTAGTGCCTTGCGCAGTTATTATTTCTGTCGCAGCCATTACTTTATCAGTTGTAGTTACATATGAACCTGTATATCCCCCTGCAAATAAGCCATAATTTTGAAATGATACACCTGCAGCTCCCTGTCTAGCTTGTGTCAATATCTTATTAGTACCTTGCGCAGTTATTATTTCTGTCGCAGCTGTTACTTTATCGGTAGTAGTTACATTTGCACTTCCTGTATATCCCCCTGCAAATAAGCCATAATTTTGAAATGATACACCTGCAGTATAATTCCTAGCTTGTGTCAATACTTTATTAGTGCCTTGAGTTGATATAATTTCGTTTGAAGCTGTAACTTTATCAGTAGTAGTTACAACTGCACTTCCATTATATCCTCCTGCAAATAATCCATATCTACAAGGGTATATTCCAAGATACCATTCCATAGATGCGCCTTGGATTAAACCAATCAATCTTGAATGGCGCAATTTATGCCACATCCCTATATAGCCATGCAGATTTCTCATGATATTTCTATGCCACTAAATGTAAAAGCACAACTACCAGTAGTTGACGCTACCTGCAATTTATCCAACCCTAATAGCACAACATGCTTTGTAAAAGCATCCATCGCTGTACAGATTGGCACTTCTGCATCTTTCAACAATTCATATGTGCTTCCAGAAGTATAATCTACTACCCTGGCACTAAAATATGCTGAATTACCAGCACTCCCTGCAGTATTAGCAACTTGCAGACTAGATCCTATTGTTCGCCTATCAAATGGAGTTTGATATAAATCAGTCCAATCTGCAGAACCACTGCTAAAAGACAAAAATGCATTAGTCGGCATTTCAGCCATTTATGCACCTCCAAATATAATTGAAATCATGTAACTGCTAACGCCCGTACTACTTCCGCCAGTACCTGAAATATCCTTCCACCTCACACCTGTGCTATACGATGAATCGGCAGTTAGAACTTGCCCATCAGCACCCACAGGAATTCTTTCAGGAGCTCCTGCCCTTGTAAAACCTATTAAATCCCCTTTATTCTCACCAATGGTATTACTAATACTAGATGAGCCTATATCAAAAGGTAAAATTTGTATCGTTGTCTCATCAAGAATTTTAGCCATATTTTCCCTCCTATATTATAGTACTTCTATATTATAGTAGCGCGCGGTACAATAATAAACTTTCCCTTAACAAGACAATGTCTATTTCCTGCTTGATCTACCAAAAACAAATCATATCTTGCATCACGCGTTTGCACATTAGATGTCATTTCAGGCATTAATACAAGTGATAATGTACCAGATGTATTGTTTTTTATTATTATTGGTTCAGCTATAAGTGCATTGTTCTTACTTGATCTAATTTGCATATAAGCATCATAGCTGGTCAAGTCTTTTACTGAACCATCATCATTCTTAAGTATGATAGTATGCGCCCAAGTTTCTCCAGCATAGCAATACATATCATAGTCATGCACTCTTGGATCATAAGCATCACTTACGTCCATTCCTTTTTCCCTTGCCTTTCTTTCTGTTTTTCATAAATTCCTTAGCAATAGATAAAGCTATAGCCACTGCTTGTTTTTTTGGTCTGCCATTTTTTACTTCAGTAGCAATATTTTTACTAATTGTTTTTTTACTGCTTCCTTTTATTAAAGGCATTTTACCCTCCAATTTAATATCCAAATATCATCTCACGCAACTTATAATAAGCTACTTTAGAACTAGAAATTTGCGTTGCATCTATAGTCATAATATCATTTATATACCCTTTAAATGCTTTTTTTAGTTCAAGTCGCCTATTTATATCATCATAAGATTTCATACCTTTGTGCCAATAAGTCCCATCTACATATAAAGCTGTTGGATAAGGCGCGGTAAATAGCCAAAAATCAACAACAGACCCACCACTCGATCTTTTACCTCCAAGTACTTCTTTCTGAAATTCATATTCAATTCCCAATCTATCAAGCGCAAGCGCAACTCTCCATTCTTCAATAGAATCAGGTGTTACTCCCTGTACAGTACCAATAGGTGGATCTTCTTCTTCTGAATACCTTATGCTCCTATAAATGCCAATAGGATCTGCACGCTTCTTCTTGTACTTAATTTTAAAATACTTCTTTTCATCACCAAACAGCTTATACATCTATCACTATCTTATTATCTTTCTATTAATATAATTGATTCTACATATCCATCATCAATAGCTTTCATTACATTACTAGCTGTAGGAGATATAAAAACAGCTTTATTATTAAATCTAGATTTCGCTGAATACATGGTCAGCGGAGTAAGATTAGCCGCCCATTCATCTATAATTTTTTGCTTATCAAAACCGCTTATATCTTCCTGCTCACCCAATAAATTGACATCATTATTGACAATTCTATAGTTGAACGTATAACTATACTTTACAGTAGCTTGCACAACAGTATCAACCACATAAGCTTTTAAAAGCGGTGTTTTTGACGCATCATTTGTGTAAAACCATATTCTCAATCTTATCCTTTTTCCCGTAATGCCTTTAGATGTCGTAATATATCTCTCGCTTATCGGAGATTCATCAAAATAATCTTCTATTTTATACCATGTATCATCATTATCTAATTGAAAATCAACTACAATATAAGTATCTTTACCTAAATTCTCAGCAAATATCTTGAGTTCCTTATAGCTCTTATAAGCATCAATTAAGTTTGAATATACATATCCTGTTACCAAATATCCTTGATGGGTATATCTATAAGCATTGTCAAAAGTAGGGTCTTTAGATATATATGGTAATTCCAACCACATCACATCATTATTCACTGTAAAGTAAAGTCTAGTGGCATATCCATCTATAGTTATTGAGTATAAATTTCTTATCCTTAAGTTTTTACTTTGAGGGGCGTATATCAAACACCATCCTATATTATTATAGGCATAAATTGCAGAATAAGCATTGCCATATCCATCAGCCGCCGCATACAAAATCCCAGGTGTATTAGCTAAATCACTACAAATTGCTATATAATCAGCCGGCAAACCATCACGCGAATTATATCCAATACTATCAATACTGGACGATGCATAACGATTCACCATATATCCCCAATTGAAATATAGATATTGATTGAACTGCGTAGCTGCCGTACCATTCAAAATTGATTTAGTTGACATCATTTCTTTCAATGGCACATCATCCACCACAGGGGGACTATACATTGCAGTAGCCGCGTGTATTTTACCTTCTCTAAACACATAACACTTGTCATCATAATTAACAAGATTAGTTATCCACCCACAACTATCTGTAAAATTAGCTACCTGCGTGAATGTCATATCTGCCCATGAAGTTGGCGCAGAAGCTACTCTCAATACAGTTCTTGTAGCTATCCATACTTCAGTATTACGCACAAATTCTATGTATAATGCTTTAGTAGTGCCTTCATCAGCAAATTCGTTCGTTGAATTTCCGCTTGAATTATACCAGCGCCACCTTCTAATATTTGTATCTAAACCTTGACAAAAATAACAATAAGCATTTATCTGTCTCACTGATGTAACTGGTTGTGTTAATCCATGTCCAGTAATTTCTTTCCAATTGCTGCCACCAATAATTACATACGTAGTCGTCGTATCATGCTCTATAATCCAATTCTTATCAACCGTGAGCGATGTCTTGTCATTAGATATTATCCTTCTATATGGAATTTCTTCCGATGATCCTTTTCCTCCAACTATTCTAACTACACAACCAGCCCATTCATCAGTAGCCCAATTTTTCGTTGCATCAATAAGCTTTGATTTATCAGAACTATTGCTATCTGCAACCCCTTTATCGCCAAGCATATATAGCTTTGGTGCACCAGTTGCAGGATTCACTATGCAATGCAATTGACCATAGTAAGTAAAAAATTTTATGGTATTGTAATTATCTTCATCAGTAATTAGATAATATAAATCAAACTGGGCATTTTCCCAGTTTGTCAAATCCTTCGTATATTTTGTTGCCCCTCCTACATCTTTAGTACCAACCATCCAATGATTGTCTATATCACCACCAATTGTCGATACATATATCCAATACGAAGTTGATGCTGATAAACTAACAGCTGGTGATAATGCTATCTGATATAAAATACCTAACCTTTCATCAACTTCCGTTTCCCTTATATAATACGTGTACAATACATTGCCAAGCTCACCATTGTTATCAGAATATAGCTTGACTGTCAGAAGCGATGACGGTTTTCCCTTCTTTTTTACATGCAAATAAAGATATTTTGCTGAATATTCTTCACTTGTAGTAAATTTTACAATTATCCCATTGCAATAATTATCTCTAAATTCATGCCACTCTATTTGGTGAGATAAATTTGTATTTTTCTTGCGCAGTCCAAATGTGTGATGTTCAGCACCACCAAGCATCACTTTGTTGCCAATAGCGGTATTTACTCTATATCCAAAATAGTAATCACCAGATGAAGAATCATAATCTTTTCTACCAAGCCCGCTTGAAAAATCTTCCTGCGCAACAGGTGTCCAAGGATATTCAAAATCTCCCCATTTCACATTCCCCGTTGTGGTTTTGATTGCCATCCTCTCTATTGGTTTCCTATTGATACCAATAGGATTATGATTGCCTTCGCTATCACAAACTATAAAACCTATCGTTGTCCTTCCATCCGATAGGCTTACATCATGAGTTGATCTATCTCCATCAATTACTACTCTCATACCATGCTAAACCTTGCATCACGTGGTATGTTGCTAGGTAAATATCTTTTTGATTTGGCTAAAGCATTTAGCTCATTATTCTTTGCTTCATTAAGCAATTCTACAGCTACCTGGTTATCTTTCATATGCCGTTCGATATATCTTCTCCACAGAAATGCCACTGACGCCCATACAATATATTCAATATCTATATATTGACTTATCTCATCTGATAAATTCTTTATTGATTGTCTAGAAGCATATAAAACTTTTATGGTATCTTGATATGACGTGTTATCAAATATAAGCTTCCCGCCTATCTCATCCCAATATCTGTTCCTCTTCCCATCACTACCTATTACTCTTCTTATATTTGACACACCATCTGGTAACACACATTCACCATTTGCTACTTTTATTCCGCTATGCTCTTTCATTAGCATCACGTTATTTACTGTAGTTACACAAGCCTGCTTTATGTCGTTCAATGTGAAATCACCATACGCCGCTGAATACGTGTCGCCTACAGATAAATCCATACTACTACCAGAATAAACAAATTTTCCTTCAGCATAGCTTATAATTGTTCTTACATTATCTACAGCAGAACCAGATGTTATAAATACAGTCCCATTCTCAAAATACGACGATTGATATTGGCAATCATCATCAACAAAATAATTCGTACCAAAACTTTTTATAGTTCCATCATGGACCGTAGTAATTATTTTGGCTGTTTCCAGCATGCATTCTGCAAGTGTAGCCATATCTACTCAAGCCATAAATATAAATTAGCACCAGACGATATTACAGCATATAGCCCATTCCTAAATGGTATTCCACTAAATCCGCTGAAATCTAAAAATGTAGTGCTGTTAGCCGGGTTATATCCATTCAATAATTGATTAGAACTTCCCGAAGAACTATCATACAACGTAAATGAAGAAGACACCGATGAGGTAATTAGACATGCTATAAGATTACCTTGTGTAGAAGCTGCACTTCCAGAAGAACTTAAAAATATAGGCTTTTCATATTTAGAAGGCATATGACACTCTACTCCTTTGCGGAGGATGAATACTCATCCTCCGCAACTATTCTATTGACTCAATTGCAAAAGTAACCAATCAGCATCCTGCCCATTATTTAGCCGTTTTATATACAAACCAGAATTAGCACTACCTGAATCTGTTTGAATATATAACGTGCCTAAAGGTGATGTCTTGAAAGGTAAAATTGTCCCATCTGGTGTACCACTGCCAAACAAGATATCTGGCTTTATGGCATCTGCCAGTACATTGCTTGCCATAGGACGCATAACATTATAAGCAATAGTAGCTTTTGCCATAATATTACCTCCTACGAAGTTGTAGAGAAGCCTTTAAGAATCCCATGAGCTTTTTCAAATTGTACAACAAAGCCATATTCGCCTACAATTTGCCCTTGCTCACTATCACCTGTTTTAGCCAGTGGTTCATAGAAAAATGGGTCAATCGTTATGTAGCCCGCATACCGTCTATCAATTAGATATAGATAATCTTGCTGGCAATGCCTATCAGTAACAATCGTAATAGGCACTCCGCCAAACGGATGCTCAAGCGTATCAATACGCATCCCACCAACACGTTCATCACGCTCAGTCGTTATGAATGGTTCAAAGAACGAATTAATCTTTCTACGCGCCCATGTACTGCACAGAATTAAATCTGGGTTACCACCATAGCTAAAAATCCGTTCAAGCATATCATCTAAATGCTTGCGGGTAAGCGAAGCACCAGAAAGATTAACAACATTAGTAGCAATGAACTCATTAAAACCGCCAGATGAACGGGGATTGGAAGACTTTTTGCCATAATAAGCAATTCTATTCAACCGCTCTTTCAACATGTCCATGCCTTTGTCAATGTAGTACTCAATAATATCGCTCATGCCATAACGCTTGATACGCATGTCAGAACGAGCAGCTGATACCGTGTACTCTAAAATAGTGGAGTAATTAGTGTTTTGGGTGATTTCAGAATACGGAGAATCATCCGCAACTGCACCTTCAGTACGCGCTGAATACAAGATTTTTACTTCAGCACCGCTATTATGAGTAGTTGCTGTAGTACCTCCAAAACCACGCGTAACTGTAAGACTAGCTCCATTATTCGTGGATGATACCCACATATATTCATCATCAACTTTTATCACATCACCAGGCTGGTAGATAGAAATTGTGCTAACTGACACAGACGTAGCGCTAGATGAAGCAATAGCTGCCGCAAGTGTATCATTATTTGGCACATAAGTATCTTCATACCAAGTATATTGAACACCTGGTGTATCAACAAATTTAAATTTAGCCGTGTTATCAAGCCCTAAAGCCTGGATAGCTGCTATATCATAAGGCGACGCAAGAACTAAACGATCAGTTACAGTTCTGCGCTGATTATTAGTATTGGTATACGTAGTCATCATACCAGTGTATGCCATTTCAGTACCTCCTTACATTGCATAAATCAGCGAGGCGACAGTATCGTAAATCCTATGTCATCGACCGGCACTCCAAGTTTTCTATACTTCTCCTTGATAGCCTGTCCAACAATTCTTCCCTGTCCCCTTGCCGCTAGCATTTCATCAATATATTTTTGTTTTAAATCTCCAGAATCAGCGCCTTTGCCAGATAAGGCTGGGGCAGCTGCAATATTACCGCTCGCCCTGCTACTCTTTTCACCACTCAATCTATCTTTTTTAGCTTGCACAGCTTTCTCAATAGATTTTAGAAATTGATATCTAGTAGCAGCATTAGTATTTATCAACTGAATTTCAGGATCTGTTTGCTCTAGTGTAACTCCTGCCTCTTCCATGATAGCTAGTATATCTCTCTGCAGTAAAGCCTGCTCATCACTGACGGCTTCACTAGGTTGTACCGCTTCTTCATGGGGCTGGTTATCACCAAATTCTTCTACAATGCTATCCTGAACACTCTCATAAATTTTTTGTATTTGCTCCTGCGTGGGATTGATGCCAGCAGACTTCATGGCAGCTACCTGCCTTTCTACATCTTTGTTAATCCTATTGCGCAGTTTTGCCCGTAAAGCCTGTTGCTCCCTATCCCATCGCTTCAGCCCTTCTCTCAATTCATCTCTAATCAAAGCTCTAATTTCTTCCGCGATGGAAGTTCTACCTTCTTCAACAGGTTGCTCAATCTTTTCATCGATTGCCTCTTGCTGAATTTCCTCTTGCTCGTCCATATTTTATACTCCTCTAATATTAATTATAACAAATTTTTTGTATTTTTCAACTGTTCATACAATTTTTTCATGTATTTCATGTGAGTATTATATATTCCCCTAATATCTCTCCTTCTCAACCGACTATAATCATTAGCTAAATCTTGTTCATACAATTGCTTTATATATATCCATCCATACATTTCAACTATGCTTCTTATTTTCCTTGCTAAGGCATATCTGTTATACATCTTATAATTCAGCTTCTGATTAATATAATTTATTGAATTTAGCATTATCATTTCTTTTCTCCACTCACTGCTGGCGCTTGCACCTTCTTTGATGGTCTTGCATATTCAATGATTTTTTCTATGTATTTTTCAAATGTTTTTTCTGGCTTGCCTTTAGATTTCCATATCGCTTCCAATCTTGCAACTGCACCTGGCGTCATCTTTTTGCCGTCATAAACATATTGAAATAGTTGTCTAGATAATTCTGGCTCAAATTTTGTAATTCCAAGTCTTTCCGCCTCATATCCTAAAAAGTCTTGTTCGCCACTATTTATATCAGTATATGCTGCAATAATAGGATTATTCTTTTTGTACTCCCTCTTCCACTTCCAATATTCTAAAAGAGGAAACTGGCGAAGCAACTCTTTTGGTTTACCATTGCCGTAATATAGATTTTCTATAATATTTAAACCAGGAAACTTTTTATTTCTCTCTTGATAATATTTATTAATTTCATTCAATACTTCAGGTGGATACAAGCTAGGATTAACAACAATATTGCTATATTGGTCACTAGGTAAATTTTTCTCAACACCAAATGTCTGATTATTATTTAATGCTCTAGCCCAAGCAGCTAATAGATTTAGATTAATAGCATTATAATCCCTTGTTTCACTACTCAAGAATGCATCCTTGAAAATATCACCAAATTGGTCTGATATTAATGCTCTATTTCTCTCTGGCAAGTTATACCAACCACTCCATATTTTATCTATTAGGTAGTATCTCAATCTCTCTTCTGGGTCTTTCAACGCCATAATTCGAGCACCATATTCTGGATACTTATCAAGAAAATCCCGAATTGCATTCTTATCACCAGCAGTGTACCTAGCCCAAGCTGCCTTATATTCATTCTGTATTCCACGAAGTTTCAATTCTCCCTCAGGAAACAATCCATTTGGAAACAGACCAGAGAGTGCCGCCGCTATTACCTCTCCTGGTTTAGCACCTCGCTTCAAAGCTTCAGCTGCTAAAACACCTGGTGTTTTTATAGATTGTTCAAATTTCACTCTTTCAAGTGCTTGATTATAAATATCACCTTCCTTGTTTATTAAAGCCTTTTTTGCGTCTTCAGCATTGACTATTCCTTCAGCTACCATATTAGCTATTTGCCTAGCTATATACCAATCAGTATATTCTCCATATTGTCCTAATCCAAGTTTTTCTCTAATCCTTGTTTCAGGATAAGCCAAATTGCCAATCATATCACCAACAAACTGCAAAGGCGTGTTTTTCAGCGCATATTCTATTGCCCTGCTTGTTTGTGTAATTGGCATTACAGAATTTTTCTCTGGATTTGAAACATTATTCAACAAAGTATAGAAAAGATTTGGCGATAACATCATAGACGCTAGAGTACCTGGATCTGTAGGTACTTCTTCAGACGCCGCCAACAAAGCCTTCTCCCAGTAATACCCTTCTTTCTTATTTATGGCATCATTATATTGCTGTTGTGTTATTTCACCTTTAGACAACCATTCTCTCAAATTATCAATTGCTATAGTGTTCTTCATCTTCTCTCTATCAGCAAACCTATCACCAATAGTTGTCAATTGAGAAAATGGAAATATGTTGGAATAAGGATCTACATATATTGTATTTCCTGCCCAAGAAGGAAGGAATGGAGCATATATGCGCATCTTATCCTTCAATCTTGTAGGAAATCCATTTATTTCATTCTTTCTTTGCATATCTTTTAGCCGTGCATATGTAGCAAACCATTGTGGCTTATCTATCATACGCGCCGCCCAATTCATCATAGTACGTGTGTACCAAAATTGATATGGAAAGAACAAATTGGCAACCTGATCTATAGGTGATTGTCTAGAATAATTCAATAATGACATATCACGCATTGTATTGCCAAATCTGATAGATGCTAATTTTGCTGATGCCATATAGCTTCTAACTTCATTCACATACCTATTAAACAAATCCTTCACATCATTTGGTATATTCATACCTGGTGATGGATTTTCAAAACTATCAATTGCTTTTCTTCTAAAGCTTTCAAGAATATCAGTAATTTGTGAGCGCATCAACTCATCTAGAACAAATGGCACAGGATCTGCTTTTGCTTTAGCATCGCCTTTATAAAATTTTGATTGCGTATCTGCTTTATACCCAACGCCATCAAACAACTCACCTTCAATTCCAAATAAATCTTTTCTGATTTCATCAATAGGCAAACCACGATTCATAAGCTCTGCATATAATCTTGTCCCATTAGCTATCAAATCATCTGCAGACTCTTCTTTTATTAGCAACTTCAGTGGTGTAATACCTTGCCGTTTACTCTCTTTTCCTATCACATAATCAATAATTTTTCTTATATTCTTCTTGGGATCGCCTTCAAGTACATTATGAAAGCCAAGATCATACGCTAACTTTTGTGGTATTTTTCCATCATAGCCAATTTGAGAACCAAGCACACTAGTAATTTGATTTGCGTTCCAACAATAGAAGAATTTTTTGATGTCATCAGCTGTAAGCTTATTACCTTTTTCTTTCAAAAGCTTATCAAATAATTCTTTTAATTTTTCAGCATTACCATGAAGACTCTTGAAATCTAAATCTTCTGTTATACTATCAAATTTTTTCCTTATGCTTTCTGGATCTATTTTTGTTTTTCTAGAAACTTTATCTAGAAATTCAGATAATTCATCTCTAAATATTCTTGTTTTTATTCTATCAACAGAACCAATCACATAAGGAATAGCATCTCTATAAGAATTTATGGACCATCCTCTTTCAGAAGCGTACAACATTGCGTAGGCAGCTATCGATTGCTTCAGCTGACTATGTTTTAGAGGATCTGCTTCCTTATCGGCATATATTGAAGCTAGTTCGTCAAGTGTATTGCTAAAATTAGTCTTGCTATTAATATTGTCATTAAGATCTTTGATAACATTGCTAATCTTTGACTTTGTAGCATCATCAATCTTCATTGATGGAATATTCATTCCATTCATTTCTGCTACTACATTTTTCAACAATTGCTCATTGATATCACGCATCTTCTTGACACTTTTTATATACTCGTCCCAAAAAGCACGCTTTGCCTTGTAGTATTCTTCAGTTCCACTAGGTATAGTATCTAAATTCTCATTAAACTTATTGCGCGATGCTATCATTTCATCACGCATAGAAAGCATAGTATTCTTCCATTCTTCAGCAAATTGTCTCTTGGTTTCAGGGAACATTGATATTATTGCATCATATAACTGTTCGCGCGCTTTTCTCTCTTTTACTTCCGCCTCTTGACTCATCACCTTCAATTCATTGCGTATTTTCTGCCATGCAAGTGCTAAATCTTCCTTGCTTGCGGTTTCTGACTTTACTAGATTTTCAAAATAGTCATTATATAATTTATTCCTGCCACTTCTTTGGATAGTATTCCCATTTTCATCAACAATATAATAACCATTATAAAATTCAGACCATGCTTTTGCTCTTTGCTTTATTGCTTCAAGCGCTGCATTCATTACCTCTTGTGGAGCTGATAAACCTTCAAGCATTGCTGTATAAGCATTCATTTCATAAGCATATAACTTGTCCCAGTTCATGCTATCTGATGCAATAAATGATCTCCATAAAGCATTCCTTTGTTCTACAGATAATTCCTTATAATTCTCACTGTATATTTTTCCTGTATCTTCAAAATGTTTTACCCATGATTCAAATAATTTATTGTCAATGTCATTGATTATATTAATAGCGCCAATAACTCCCTCTTGCGCCGCTTCTGCTTTTACTTCTTCAGCCTTTGCTCTAATTGATTCCAAAAATTGCTTATTGATAATATCTTCTATATTCCTCTGCGCATAAGAAAATGCCACATCCACATCTTCTTTCTTTCCTATTCTTTCAGCATATTTAGCCAGTTCATCATCAATACCTAATGATGAAAGCATATCTCTTATTTGATCAGCTCTTTCTTTTCCATACTCATTAATTACGCTTTCATATGCATCAGCAAAATCAAATTTCTTCTCCTTATATAATCCATCAAACACTTCGTCCATGTTCATAGAACGATTGATAGTGTTGTAAATCTTATCTGGCAATTTAGGATCTATTGCTTTCAAAGCTGTCTCTAGCTCATTGCTCATCCTAGGATAGCCTACATCCTGCCTCCATAACGCATTCCATGCTTTCTTGATTCCAGCATGAACAACCTGCGCAGCTTCCATTGACTCTACAGCACCTGAAGCTCTAGCCATTACTCCGAATACACGTCTATATTGATTTATACTACGTGTAAGTCTAGCTATATATCCATCACCCTGTGTAGCGCGTATAAGTTTTGAATAACCACCTGGTAATATCTCAGTGCCTACAAAACCAGCCATTCTTGATGTTTCGCCTATCTTCATCCTCTCAAAAGTTCTTCTTATTCTACCTGGTGGAGTAAAAGATAAAAATCCTTGCGCAGCTCTTGTAATAACATTATTTATAAGATTTTGCGTAAGATATTTCAATGAGAAATCCAACAAAGGAATACTCATTAATGCCTTCATCAACCCCGTTAGCCTAACAAACAAAGGATCTTGTTTCAGTTCCAAATTTTGAATAAGCCAATCTTGCGCTCTATCAGCTATTATATTAGTAATTCTTGCATTGAACTCATCGATAGTAATAGGTGCTACATTCTGTTTTCCAACTTTAGTTTCATCAAAAGGTCTAAATAAGTCATATAATTTATTTGCATCCAAATCACCTGAAGCTATGCGTTCTTTGATAAAATCAAGTTTTCTATCATTACTTTTTTCAACAAATTTCTTTATTCTTTCAAATGCGCCTTCTCTATCTTTTGCAATATCAGCAATTAATTTATGTGGATCTATTCCCATATCATTGGCTATAAGCTGAAGCACATTTGCCACATGTCTTGTATTCCTAAATATCTCTAATTCAGTTTTTAATACACCCTCTCTTACAACACCAGAAATAGCACCTGCTACAGTAGCAGCTACAGGACTTTTGAACACAGCATCAGCAACTTTTCCAACCTCAATGGGATCTGTACTGCCCATTCTCCAATAAGCATCAACAAGCTTATAAGCTTTTTCTTCATCTGTAAGAGTTGGATTATCTATAATAGCCAAGCTCATTGCTTTCATACTATCGAGCAAATTATCCATAAACACATGAGCTTTTGCGCCATCAGTCAAATTATCAAAGAATGCAAACAGCCTATTTTTTGTTTTTCCAAGTTCTGCTATTTTCCCAGTTTCATCTATTCCTCCTGCCATTCTCTCTACAATACCAGCCAACTTACTTCTTGGTGTTACAACATCCTTATACTTTGGAGGAACAAAACCTGCTTGCAATAAATCCCTATAAGTAAGCAATGATGATATTAAACCACCACTGCTTCTTTTACCAGTTATCAATTCTGCAGCCTGCTGAAAACCAAATGGCAATATATCAATAAGCAAATTGCCACGATTCATTTTAAATGCAGTGGCTAAAGTTTCCGCTTTAGCCCATTTAGCTATCTTTTCACCTGCAAGAGATTCGGCAAATGGTGCAACATTAAGAGGATCATATAACATCTGATTTGCAAAGTCAGTGATCGTAGCTGAATCTCTTCTTCGCAAATAAGCATCTGACTCTAATTCCTCACGCGTAGCACCTTGCTTTGCTTTTTTATACAGCTCTTCAAGTTCTTTTGTTCCTACAGCACCAACATCTTTTACAGGATACCTTTTACCAGCTGAATATTCCCAGTGATAACCTTCTGGCGCAACTCTATCGCCAAATATATACGCAAGTAAGTTATTTGTATCATCAAGGTTAAGTGTTTTATATAAATAATCACTTGTTTCTTTAGGCAGGACAGCTTGCAATGCCTCATCTATCAAACCTTTAGCAGCACCAGATTCGTAAGATAATCTACCTGCTTCATATAAAGGCTTGATTTCTGAAATTGCCCCTTGTACATCTCCTTGCATCAACTCATCTTTTGCACGCTTCAAGCCCATAGCAATTTCACGCGCCGCCCCATATTTACTGGCGTTGCTTAATCCCACTACTGCTTCAAGAGCATCAGCTGGTACTTGAAAGTATTGTACAAGATCGTCAAGCATAGGCACATTGACATTTGCTTCATCGCTTACCGATTTATAAAGCCCAGCTGTTATACCAGTTATTAACCCTATCTTGTTGCCTATACTAGCGCCAGCTAGAGCACCAGGGATAGCTCCAGCACCACCTCCAAGCAAACCCGCAATACCACCTATCGCACCACCAATCAAAGTGCCAGCCGTCATACCACCTGCGCTATAGCCAAGTGTGGTATAAATATCGCTCATTGTTTTGGCGGCAAGCATAGAGATTTGATCTCTATTCTCAATAGGCGTAGCATTGCCAGTCAATATCAATGCAAGTTTCTGCCATGAGGCTAATGTGTCATAACTATCCCTTATATCAGTTTCAAATTGATATACCCCCTTATTTGTTTCCTGAGCTCTAGCTAAAGCCTCTGCTTTAGCTATTTCCGCTTGTCTTTGTGCTTCTTTCTGTTTTGCAATAGAAGCCGGCTCTGGCAACTGCGCAAGAAATTGATATACATCACTTCCAAATTCAGGCTTTTGCCATTTGGACCAATGTTCACCTTTGTTGATTGTGTTTAATACATCAAAAGCTGAATCTATCAGCTTCTTATCAACTTCTGTTTGCCCAGGATTACCATCAGCATAAGCTTTCCAATAAGCAAGCTTACTATAATCGGTCCAATATGGTTCTTCTTGTGGTTTCTTTTCAGTTGGTTTAGAAGGTGGAGTATAACTTAATGGAAAGTCAGAATACGAATAATATGGAGTTAGTCCAGGTAACTGAGGAGCATTACTATAAACACCATATTCACCATAACTTGGATAATATCCTCTATCTTCAGATGTATAGCTTCCAAAATACCTATCAACAATCTGCTGGGCTTCATAATCTCTTCTAGCTGCACGTTCTTCAGGAGTCTCGCGCCAGCGAGACGTCCAATCCATATCATCCCACGTTCTAGTACTAGAATAGTCTCTGCTGGAATAGTCTCTATCTGAATAGTCTTTATCTGAAATACCAGCTTCTCTGGACCTTCTAGATTCTCTTTCTTCAGGTGTTTCTTTCCACTCAGGCAATTATACCCTCCAATTGATTAGGTCTACTAAATTAGCCCATCCCCCTGATACTCCTCCAGCGCCTCCGCCAGAATTATCGCCTCCGCCGGACCAGCTCCCGCGTGTTTGGCGCTTATGCATTTTTCCTTCAGCCATGCCACGCATTTTCTGCAATCCAACATAATCTCCATACATTTGGCTTATTCTTCCCCATGTTCTAAATCCGCCTTTCCCTAAAGTTGGCAAATAAGTAGTGCCTAACTTTACTAAAGCTAATTGATTTGACAACTGCGAATTAGAAATTTTTCGGAGTTGCTCTTTAAGATCATTAATCACCTTCGGATCTGTTGTACTGGCTAATTGTTTTTTCAATTCATCTTTTGCTTTTTCTAGAGCAATCTCTCTTGTTTTCATATTATCGACTTCCGTAAGCCACTCATTTGTTCCAGTTGTAATATCACCTAATTGATTCAATTTCCATTCAGGTAATGCTTCAGTTAATCTCTTCGCGGCTATATCTCTATCACTTTGTACAAGCAAATTATTACCTGTTGTGCTTACAACATATTTTGCTTGAGCACTATCTGGCATCAATCCAAGTGCTTGTAAAGCTTTAGTCCTATAATCAACATTTGTATAAGCATTCGTAGTATTACTAGCTACATTAGATTTTGCTTGAGCACTACCTGGAGTCAATCCAAGTGCTTGTAAAGCTTTAGCCCTATAATCAACATTTGTATAAGCGCTAGACAGCGGATTGTATGGTGCAATACTAAGATTAGTCCTAGAAGGTGGCTGATACATTGGAGTACCGCCTGGCTGACTAAGTATTTTAGCAACAGCATTAACCAGATTAATATTATTTAGTGGATTATATACTTGACCAGGAGAACCAAGTTGCCGTTGTATTGAAGGAAGTGTCGGCGTAGCACTTGGTTTTACTCCAGGTGTTGGAGTACCACCGCCCTTCCCATATACAGCCGCCGGACCGCCGCCCTTTCCGCCGCCGCCCTTTCCGCCGCCGCCCTTTCCGCCGCCGCCCTTTCCGCCGCCGCCCTTTCCGCCGCCACCACCTTTTCCACCATCTTTAGGTTTTGGAATCCCCCAACCACTATCAACTCCCATTTCACACCTCCAATTTACGCCAAGCTTCTGGATTTATCTGCCTACTCAATGTCTTCAAATCTTCTGGCAAATTTTCAACCATACTAACACCCAAATTGGCATAAGTTGCCATAACATCAGAATAATACTCACGCTCAAATTGTTCACGCCAATTCTCAAACTTTGCTTTAGCCATTAAATACACATCCTCTACATCCCTAACAGAATACATCATTCCCTCCTACGAACTACGGAAACTTCATCTTTCCATTCTGCATCAGCATATTAAAGTCTGGCACTTGTTCTGCTGCCATCGCCGACTGCCCTCCTAACGCAGGATTAAAACCAGGACCTTCTACTCCCATGCCACCTTCAAGTCCCATACCTCCTTCTGGCATCATCCCTTCTTGTTGCCCCGGCATCATCTGTTGCCCTTGCATAGGCGGTTGCCCCGGCATCATCTGTTGTTCTTCAGGTGAAGGCATAGGCGGTTGCCCCGGCATCATCTGCTGCCCTGGCATCATCTGCTGTTGCCCTTGCATAGCATCTGCTTGTATTCTTCTCTTTATATATTCTAGCGCCATAAGCTCAAATGCCTTATCAGCTAATATCTCATTAGTCATTTGATCTGGTTGCTCAATGTTCAATACATTCTCCATTATCCAAGCCTGTGAAGCTATACCATTATTGCGCAATAATTGCGCCACATTAGCCATTTGCAATTTGTCTTGCGGTAATGATATCTCTAAATTAACATTTATCACCAGCCTATCTGGCACTTCCCTCGGATCAAGTTCAGTATATTTCGACTTCTTTCCATGTTCTCTATACATGTCAAAAGCATAATACATTGCATTTTCTATTGCCAAACCAACTTGTTTTTTCAATGGTACTAGAGGAAGTTGTCCATTTTGTGAAAGCAATGCTAATGATGAAAATGCGAAGTTACCTGCTAAAGGCTCGCCAAGGGATTGTCTATACATAGTACTTTCTGTTACCTTGCGTTCTGACAAGTTCAACAGCGAAACTAAAGATTCATTTAGCAATCCACTTGTATTCATAACTTGGAATTGCTCACCAGCTTCCAAGTTTATCACTCCACCCATCTTGCTAGCATCATAATATACCTCTTTAGTAGGATTTTCTTTAGGAGCAACGTGAATAAACGTTGGATTAATGCCCATATTGAACATTGTTGTGTACATCACAGTAAGCGCCAAATTTGACCTCTCCCACATTCCACTCTTATAAACACCATACAAGAAAGGCTGCCTTTGTTGCTCTGGTTTGTCATATATCATACTCCCATCTGTTACCACAACAGATATTGGAATATTATTCAATCCATGCTCCATTGCAATAAGAGGTGTATCTTCAACCCACACTGCATAATTAATTGTATCATACCATATAGATAGTTCTTTCGTATCAGTTGCGCTCATTCCTTCAGCAATATCAACAGCTTTTGCTCCGTATTGACCGATAAGCTTTGATCTATTTACTTTCACTTTCCTGTAATAAGCGCTTAATCCAAGAGAATCAAATTCAGGATACCCGCTTTTAGGATTCCATACTTCAAATAAAAAAGGTGTTCTTTCAGCGAGTCTTTCAGTACGTCTAATAACGGCTTTCATAGACTTATTACTACCTGACACGCTTCTCAAATAATCAAGCATATCTTGCGTAGAAGATACAGCAATATGCACTTCACCGTACAAAGCGCCAGACAGAACCGCATCTCTATGTATTGGAATACCAGATATTTTTCCTGATTCTTGCCACCATCTAACCGCAGCTTGTTCAATTCTATCTGCAGTATCAAATTTCTCACCTATATTATCTGGCACGCTAAATATTGGATCAGTCATTGTCATCAATCTGACCACACCCAATATTGAATTTCTTGGATCTGGAGAAATGGTTATTTTTATTCCATCTAAATCTGGCTTATTTTGCCAATCTAAAAGAAACATCTTCTCATAATCTTCAAATTCTCTATTGCGTTTGCCATAAGAATTTAGCAAATCTTCAGCATGTTCCTTCACATCATTATATATATCTAAATCTAATTCATTACTCATATCACTTACACTACCCCTTTCAACGTAGCTAACGGGTGAATAATATTAGGAACTTTTACTTCCCTCCTGTTGAATTGCGCTGTTAATCCATATCGAAGTGCATCATAAGCATGATCTTCACCGTCTGTATTTATATCTTCAGGATTAGTATCATCATATATCAAAGAAGGTAACGTTCTTATCAAATTAGTGCAAATATTAAATATCAATAAACCTGGTTTGCCATCAGGTAAATCAGCCAATATTCTATCCACTTTTCTCTTACCGCTTATCCTATTATTATCTGCTTTTAGAAGTGGTACTCCAACTGATGCATATTCATCAGCTGAACTTGATATATAATTATCCAATGTCTTTTTTGCCCACATAGAAGGATCAGCATAAGTGATTAGATACCCAGGTTCTGGAGTCATATCTAAAATTGCTTGCGCCTGCTGTCTATCAGTAAGCCCAGTTTTATATAATTCACGATAAACGTAAATTCTCCCTGTGTCAGGTTCTTTAGCAAACCATAAACAACAAAACGGAGCAGTCATTCCCCAATCCACTGCCCGCCATTTCACCCAATGCTGTGGTATCTCAATAGGTTTTATTACATGCGTGTTGTACTTAAAACCTGGGAAGGCTTGCCCAGAGAATATATCCCAATCGCCATCTCTCCAAGCTTTCGCAATATCTCCCGTTAACCCCTCAAGATAAGTTTTATATTCAGAATTGATAAAAGGATTATCTTTATAACTGGTATAAAATCTTCTAGTATTTGTCTCATTGTGAGTAGTATTAGGCACAACAAATCTTTCTTTGAAATAAGAATGCCCAACACCACCTGGGTTTGTGCTCAAGTACTTACGCGGCACCCAGTCGCTTCTAGAAGTACGTATAGAGCCTATCAGCAATTCATACTTCAATCCTGTGATTTGAGTTGCTTCCTCAAGTACTAATCCGTCATATTCAATTCCAATATACTTATTTATATCATCATCATTTTTATATCCACCAATAAATATCTTTGACCCATTTGGGAACTCTATTTTTTCAACTGTCATGGTGTGAGGAATATAGCGCAAAACTCTTCCGACTAAATCTCTAAACGATTCCATCGCCGCGCGTTGTGTTTGACGCAAAAATAAAAACTTCAAACCAGGATATTTTTGACAATCATCTAAAGCAGTTTGCGCAATTATTGCATGCGATTTTGCACTTCCTCTAGTGCCATCAATCATTATTTCATCATAACCAAGACGATTATCAATTGCTCTAGCTGCAGCATGATATGGTAATATTTGCGGAAGAGCTACATAACCCGCAGAAAGAAATCGTTCCATTTGATCTGGTGTACAACCAACTTCTTTTGCGCGTTCAATATAAGATTTTACCTCCGCACTAGTAAGACCAATTTTATCTCGTAGTCCACTAATTCTAATTCTTTCCTTCTTCATCTTTAGCAGGTCCATAAGCCTTGCGCAAAGAATCCATGAACATATCAACAGGTATTGACTTTCCATCTTTACCTGTTATTTCACTCTTATTTACTGGCTTTCCTAGCAATCTGTCTATAATTTCAGTACTAACAGACTGTCTAGTAACTTCACTTTTACTATGCAAACCAGCCAACTTAATATCTACAGCATCCAATAATGCTTTTTTCATCTTCAAAGTAGCAGCTTTTATCGTGTCCATAAGAAGCATTCTGACCGGCACTGCTACCTTATCTCCCCAATTAGCTACAGTCTTTGGATTTATACCTACTTTTCTAGCTGCTTCTACATCAGTAGAACTGTTTATTCTTGCTAGCACATAACGCAATTGATCTGTCGTCAAATCAGCTAGCAATTCTTCTAACTCATCGTATTCCACAAAATCCTCCCTCTCTAAACCAACTTTTTTACCATGTCTTGTCCACTAAAATAACTTGCGCAATACACACCATCATCAACTTTCAACCATTCATTATTCCCTTCTTTTATCACATCAAGCCAACCAATGACAAAACCTTTAGGAACAATGCCAATAATTTCAGAATTTAATGTGGGGGCACTACGAATATTCAATGAATCGGTAAGCACTATAGCAAGTCCATAATCACTAATTGTTTTATTAATTTCTTGATTAGTTATTGCTGACTTTCCGAGTGTTGGTTTTCCAAATCCGACAAATTTGATAGGATTAACCGCACCGTTATAACCATTAGTTTTTGGTTCAGTGAAAGGACGAATTTCAAAATGCAAGTGAGGACCTGTGCTATACCCGCTGTTACCAGTAATAGCAATGATATCGCCTTTATAAAAATAGTTCTTGCTTTTATCAGTATATGCTGACGATAAATGAGCATAAATTGAATATCCCCAATTGTGTTTCAGCTTGATATAGGTCCCGTACCCTTCAGGGTCATTCCCTACTTTGTCAACAATACCCGAATCACAAGCGCGAACAGAAGTTCCTATTGGGCAGCCAAAATCTATACCATTGTGCCCAATCAAATTGAATCTACTATAATCAGCAGCATTCTCACCAAAGTTCTGTGTTATTGGACAATCAACTGGCAATTCAATTGATATTTGGCTGCCCATATTACCTCCTTATTGTTTATTCAACACATTATTGTAATAACCTTCCGCGCTCACTCCAAGGATATAACCGCTCAATACCACGCAGATTGATACAACCTGCTCTGGGTCAAGCACTGGCGTGTAGCCTAGTCCACGCACAATCATAAGCACCATACCAATTAGTGCTGCCCAGAATTTGCGCGACTTAAACACACCACTCAACCCTTGCCCAGGGTCAAACGCCACTCCAAGAACATAGGATATTACTACAAGCAATAACCCAACAAAACCTTCTATGTCCAAATTGAAGTTCGGAATATAGTGTGTAACAACAACAACCAATAAAGCTACTAGACTTACTAAAAACTTACGAGAAGTAAATAAAGAAGATAAATTTTTCATAGCTACCTCCTGCATAAAATTATACCATATTTTTTCATTATTTCAATATTCTTTCTTTTATGCCTTCAAATATTTTTGCAATAAACAACCCTTCCAATTCTCATAAATTTCAATTAGATTTTATTTAGATTTCAATTAGGTTACCACGAGATAATCTATTTGATTATCACTAGATAATCTATTTGATTATCACTAGATAATCTATTACGTTATCACTAGACATTCTATTAGATTACCACTAGACAATCTATTACAAACCATTTAGATAGTCTATTAGATAGTCTATTAGATAGTCTATTAGACAGTTTATTAGACTTTATTATTTCAGCTATTTTTAGGCTATTTTTTGGCTATTTTTCAGCTCCCATAGCCTTTCTTGAAATCATCATATTCAGCTTATTTAGCCCACATAGCTATTTTTTTGAAATCAATAAGAATATATGTAAAATCAAAAATCAATGGCAATTTTTGCCCTTCAATATGCTCATCAGTATAACTTATCAATTCACTATCTTACCTTCAAAAATAAACCGTTTTCATCGGCTTCTAGTGGCATTTTAAAAGCAGCTTTTGAACGCTTTTTTCACACTTTTTCCCCATATCCTCATTTATCCTCTTGAAACCGTTTCCACGGCGTACCTTATATTTTTTCTCCCCCTGCCGACGCGTTGGCAGTTTAGCCAACTTCCCCCATTCAGCTTCTAAAAAATCAATCAACCACATAGCTTATTTTTTCAACTTTTGATTTGACTTTCCCCAATTTCTGAGAGCGGCAATTTATTGCCACTCTTTTTAATTAATGTTTTAATGTATTAATTAATTAATGCGTTACCACTAGACTATCTAATAGATAGTCTATTAGACTATCTATTAGACTTTCTATTAGACATTCTAATAGACTTTATATTCATGTAATATTGATTTAGTATTGTTATAGCTCACGTGTGATATATAGTTATCAATTTTTTTTGCCCTTAATAAATCAATAGGAACATAACATATTATAGCTGCATCAAGCACCACAACCTTACCTATGCATTGACTTAAACCAAGTCTACATGCAACTACTTAGCCTATATATGACTTCCTTTGATATCCATTCAAAACTTTGCATCAAATAATACTGTATCTTCGCTCATATTTGGTAGAAAACGGTTTCAGAAAGTTTCAGGGGTAGAGAGAAGGGATATACTGATGGCTGTGGTTCTAGATTTGGTACTGGTAGTGGGTCTAGTTCTGGATCTGGCTCGCCCGCCCGACTAATCCTATAGGATAAGTAGGATTTCCGCCCCTGGGCAACTGCGCGCATTTTCGGCAATGCCGGCAACAAGCGCGTGCAAGCTTCTCCGGGCAAGCAGAAAAGAAGAGGGGAGAAAGGGGGATTGCGGGGGAGTAAGCGTATGACAACATAAATTGCCGGCAAATAGATAAAAAAAAGAATACCGTGAGGTATTCTTTTTTTAGAAAAATTAGTAGTAGATTTACCCGGGTAAGTCTACTACGCTACTCATTTTATCTAGTGTCTCATATTCGATAGACGATATATACTTAGCAATATCACCGCCGCATTCGGCTAGCTTTACTACTAAGCTAGAAGGGACAACGCGGTATGCGTTGTCTTCCCATAATTCAAAACGGTGTATAAACACGAATAAATCACTACAACACAACATTTGATTATGCCAACTATTTGGCATAATATAAAAACCGGACCCGGGTAAGCAATATATTTCTGCTTGTCCCTCTCTCATACAACGCGCTATTGCAATCTCTAGCGCGCTGTATGGATCTCTCACGTAGTCAACATAGTAATCATTATTTACAATCATATTAATTTCCTTTCTTATGTATGTATGATAGCCGGCTACCATTCTTGCCGGCTTTCCCATTCGTCTAAAGCGGTTATTGCCATTATTTCGGTATCTGTGATACCGAAATAAGTATATTTCTCTTGAAAATAAGTGAATTTCCAATCAGTTGGATCGAACACGAACTCAACGCTATGTCCGGGGACAAAAGTGTTGTCCCCGTAGTACACGCCAATATAGAATTCCCCATCAGGGGAAGAGTATATGGCAACGCGCTCACGGTTATTTACCGCGCGTTTTACCGCGTCCAAGAATAATGGATATAAATTGTAGTATTTTGTGTACATCTTTTTTTCTCCTTTGAAAATTGAATTTTTGTTAACGATCTACCTATATTGTATTATTTTTTTTTCTCCTAAAACCTTAAAACTTGATTAGAAATCCTTTTTGCGTTTCCCTCTGCATCAGCAATTCCCATTGCGCCGTACCCTGCTTTCTGTCTTCCTTCATTATATATATATTTCCCTCATACGCGTGTGCGCATATATACGTGTTCCTTCAT
>Ga0078972_1007614_pt1 | contig 23863 bp, 23 predicted proteins | sample YelNatPaOPGAMG01_FD_67568 | JGI IMG/M metagenome (GOLD analysis project Ga0078972, IMG submission 67568) | Hot spring thermophilic microbial communities from Obsidian Pool, Yellowstone National Park, USA - OP-RAMG-01 (SPADES assembly) (version 2) | ecosystem: Environmental > Aquatic > Thermal...
ATATACCCTAATTTTTTATTTGACGCATTATAGGATGTCTCTTAAACTAAGAGGGGGAAAAAGGGGGAGTTATAAGAAATCCACCCTTTAGTAAGGCATTACATCGTTGATTTGGTTGGTCTGGTTGGTCTGGTCTTTTTTGTCTTTTTGGTTGATTTATTTGTCTAGTTAGAAGGTGAAGATTAAATCTTTTCAAAATCGCTGAGGTCTATCGCCAATTGCTTTAATATCCCTCTTATCGTCCCTTCTTTAAGATCTTTATTCCCCCAATCTGGGATTACAGTCCCTCTCCCCGTAGCAGGATTGAGCCACTTTCGATGGGATCCACCACCTCTACGAGGGACTTCATGACAGCCAAGAGTTCGAAGCCTTTTGGCCAATTCTTTATAGTTCATGTTTCAGCAGAAATGAGTGATTCAAACCACAAAGGAGATTTCAAACCATCTGCTAACAAGCTAGAAGGAAACTCTTTGCCCATATCTTCATAGAGCTCAATTACTGCATTTACGGCATCTCTAACAACTTCATCAAGTAGCTTAAGGTCATCAATCTCTGTGATCAGCTCTGGAAGAATTGGACTTTTTACGGTCCATCCTCCTTCTTTTTGGGGTTCCAACACTAAAGGGATCTTGAATAGCTTGTTCATGAATTTCCCCTCCGTTTAATTTGGAGCAAATTGATTTTTAACTATTATAACACAAAATAGGAACTCTTTACACCCGTGGAACGGTGTCAGGTCTTGAAGTTTGACAATTTTGACAAGGGGTCAGGTCTTGAATTTTAACAATCTAATCAGTTTCGTCTCTATGTGTTCAAAGTTCAAAGTTCGCGTTGATCTGGATGTATGATTCACTAAACATCGAGTAACCATTTCCAGAGGGGCATAAATTTTATTCTTTTGCCGGCAATCCTTTCTTCGGCCTGGTAATCATAGGTGATTACTTTCAGGTCAGAACAGGATAATGTTTTACTGGCCTTCAGCAAAGATTTCAGTTCCCTTTCCTTAGTTTGGTAATCATTAACATCAAAACAACACTGCAAAAGAGTCAAGATTTTCTTCCCTTTTTTAATCACGAAATCAACTTCACCACCGTTGGAAGTAAAGTAAAAAATATCTCGATTAGGTTGAAATCCTTTCTGCAAAAGGGAAAGAAAAATCAGGTTTTCCAATTTTTTACCTTTCTCATCTCCTGCAATGAGCTCAATAAGGGCGTTATCAACAACGTAAATCTTGGGAATACTCTGTTCAATATTTTTCAGCGTGTAGGAAAATTTTTTTAATGGGAAAAAGATAAAGGCATCGTTGAAGAATTCCAGGTAATTGTATAAACTATTTTTGCTTACCTGGATATTGAGGGATTTCAGGAAATTATAAAACTGGTGGACAGAAAATTCTTTTGCTTTAACCAGATAATTGAACATTAATTTGATCACTTTGGTGTTTCTTATCTTATGTCTCTCAATAAGATCGCGGTAAATTGTCACCTCAATAATTTCTTGAAGAATCCTTTTCCTTTCCTGGGGATAAAGCACAGCCTCCGGATAGCCACCATAAGAAAAATAGTCCCGAAGGTAATTCGCTAGCAGGGATTTTTGTTCGGAAGAGAGATATTTATCATATTTAATGTTCTTCGCCCTTAAGATTTCAGAGAAAGAAAAGGGTAACAGCAGAAAACTTAGGCTTCTTCCTCTTAAAGAAGTAGAAATCTCACGGGATAATAATTTGGAAGATGAGCCGGAAATAAAAACCTGGGCATTTTCTTTATCCAGAATTCCTCTAATAAAAATTTCCCAATTCGGCACATTTTGTATCTCATCAAAAAAGAACCAGACCTTTTGTTTTTTATTTTCAGGATAGATTTCATAAAATACCTCAATTAGCTCTACTGCATCTGCTAAAGTCAGATCGATCAATTTTGGATCTTCAAAGTTAACGTATAGAATTCTCTCTTTAGGAACCTTATTCTCTAATAGTTTCTTGACTAACGAGAATTGATAATAGGTTTTGCCTGCTCTTCGCGGACCCAGGACGGCAATAGCCCTCTTTAGCGGTATTTCCACGCTCACCTGAAGGTCTCTTTCTATTAATCCAGGTGGCGGGAAAGGACCCTTATGGAAATCCAGGATTAGCTGACCTAATAATTCTTTTTTTACCGACATAATTATTGGCGTTCTATATAAAGGGAAATAATTTAAAAATTTTTCCCTCTATTATTACGGCCTATCATCCTTTTGTCAATCCTTAGCTTTAACCCAACCTTTCCTGTCGCCTGGCCCGTATTTCTTATCGCCCCTAACCGTTAAGGGCCAGCGGGAGGTCAGGCCTTGCCTTATAAGAACTTAAGTTAAGTGGGGGAGGAAGGGGGGGAGAGAATAGCAGATTTTTGATAGGCTTCCGCCATCCCGAATTTATTTTAAATTCGTCAAGCTGAATTACCTTGTAATTTGCCAGATAGCTAAGCAATAAAAATTATCTGGTCCTTGCTGGCTCAGTTAGTTTTACTTATTTCTTAAACCAGCTTTTATATACTTTAAAAGCAGTTGGCTAAGCGAGTGCCCTTTTTAACTGCCACTGCGAAATCTGCACCGGCACATCAACACCAAGCAAACTAAGCAAAATCTTGACCCGGCCTTTGGCAGACATCTTTTGTTGAAAGATTCCTTGCAGACCCTGAAAAGGACCGGAAATGACCTCCACTAAATCCCCTTCCTGCCAATCCTCTGCCCACTTGATCAGATTATCCTCACCCAACCGCTCCTTAATCCCCAGAACAATTTTTTCGGAAATAGGCAGGGGGCCCTTCCCAAACCCCAAAACCTTTTTCACCCCCCGCGTCCACTTCACCCGATGATAATCATGCTCAAGATCAAACCTGGCAAAAAGATAACTAGGAAAGAAGGGAATTATTTTCTTCACCACCGTCCCCTTACAGGAATGATAAGAAGCACAAAGGGGTAGGAAAGTTTCTATACCTTGATTTAAAAGATGGGCTTCTACGCGGTATTCATTCTGGGGTTTGGTCTGAATGACATACCAAAGTCGCGAGTCGACCTGATTCGGAGAGATAATTTCCTCTTTCTTTTCTATATTTTTCTCGAGCATTTCCTTTTATAAGAAAGCTGAGAAGCTTTATAAAACAAAGAAAAAATTTCTGGTTCTCTATAAAATCCCCCGCAAATTGACACTCATTATATATAAAATTTCCCCTAAAATGTCAAAAGTTTTATTTAAAAAATTTTGGATCTTAAATATGTCTTAGCAGCCAAGGAAATTATGCGGGGCTCAGCTAAGAATAATTTCCAGAAGCTGACAGCTAATTCATCACGCCGCCACTCCCCTAACTCTCTCTTTAACCTGCCGGTAAGTAGAGCAATCAATTCATCATAATCCTGATCGCGAAAACGATTCAAAACCTCTCGCAAAAGAAGATGAAGGTGGAGCTCCCACTTGAGTCTTCTCATCTCCCGGCCATAATTCTTACGGCGCAGCAAAAAATCCACCAACACTCTGGCCCCATAAAGGCCTGTAACTACACCACCCACCGTGGTCACCTTCACCTGCGCTCCGGCATCCCCGATTAAAAAGATAGCCCCTGGGCCAGGCCAAAAGACCTTCTTGCGCAGATCATGAAGAGGAACTAATGCCCCTTGAAATTCCCTAGGCGTAAGCCCTTTCTCCTCAAGAAAAATCTTTAAACACTCCCGGGCTTGCTGAGGAGTGTCAGCAATAAGTCCTGCTGTAGCCACTCCCGGGGACTCCGGGATTAACCAATAAAAATACTTCGTCCGCTCCGGAACAAACCAGACTTGGCAAGTGCTTAAATCAAAACTTTGGGGAATAGCCACTTTAGCCTGCAAAAGAGCCGATTTAAAATGCCCATCTTGAGAAATCGTCTGCGCTACAGTACTACTAACCCCATCAGCTCCGATAAGAATATCGCTCATGGTGGAATATATTATCCCTGTGGGGAGATTCTTAACCTGAATTACCAATTTTGAGCCAGAGCGCAGGAAGCCCAAAAATTCATGATTAAGCTTTATCTGCGCCCCTGCTCTTTCAGCCAAACGAGCTAATAAACTTAAAAGCCTTTCTCTCTCCACTACCAGATCGCCAGATTTAAGTTCAATTTTTGCCGACCTGGTGGAAGAGAAAACTTCCAGATAACGCACTCTATTAACGATGGCTTCTTCAGGGATAAAATCTAAAACCTCATTAATTTTGCTCGTGACAATAAGGGTTCGCGGAGGATGACCGATGGAATTCGTTCTCTCAAAAACTTCGACTTCTCGACCTTCCTTGGCTAAGAGATAGGCGCTAAAAAGTCCCGCAGCCGAGGCCCCGATAATGATTACTTTCATATAATTTTATCCCTCTGGTTCAAGGCCTTCCTTCTCTTCCTCAAAAGTTTCTTTGAACCTTATTTTATTAATTTTAAATCTTTTTGCAAGAGCCAAAAAAAGATTTTTGAAAAAGTCGCTCGGGATGTAATTCCGTTATCCCTGCGGACCCAGGAATTCTATATTCATTTTAAACCTGGTCTGGCGAATTTTAGAGGAAAAGACAAAAAATACAATTTTTTTTACCAGAAAATACGGAACTCTACCCATTGTTTAGGCTTTATTTGAGGATTAAAATTTTTTTGTAATTGGCAAATCCCTTTAAATAATCTAACTAAAAAATTCGGTTTTAAAAAAAATTTAAACCAGCAATTTTGTTGGAATAATTTAAGGAGGTAGTTTTATGAATTTTATTACCGTTTCAGAGATGATCGGAACAGGCGGCGAAACAATCGCCCGCGAATTAGCGCAAAAACTAAATTACCATTTCGTCGGTGATGAAGAAGTTTTGGCGGCAGCTTCTGCAATGGGTCTAATTTTAGAAAAAAGAAAATTAGAAGAGAGACCTTTTTCTCTTATGGATAGAATTTTTAGTGAAAGACCAAAAGTTTACTTGGATAAATTGCAAGCAGCGATTTATGAATTAGCTAAAAAAGGAGATATTGTCTTTTTTGGAGGAGGCGCCCAAATCTTGCTCCAAGCTTTTGAGTGTGCTTTCCATGTCTTTATTGTGGGCTCAAAAGAAGCAAGAATAAAAAGAATCATGGAAGAGAAGAAAGTTGATAAAGAAGTGGCTGAAAAAATTATTTTAGCTTCGGACCAGAATAAAAGGTCCTTCATGCGGTTTGCTTTTAATGAAGATTGGCAAAATTGGCAGCTTTATGATTTAATCATTAATACAGATAAATTGGGGGTGAGCTCGGCAGTTAACGTTATTATTGAAGGAGCTACGGCCAGTGAAATAAAAGCTTGCGGCTTGCATTCCCTGCGCTTGCTGGAAATGTTATCCATTAATCAGCGCGTGGAGGCAGCTTTATTAGAAGCTGGCATGCTGAGCCCACATATATTTTACGAATTAGATGATCAAAATAACCTGAGAATCTATGGAGTTGTGTATTCTCCCAAGGATAAAGAAGAAGTTGAGAAAGTTTTGCGTAATTTAAGTGGGATAAATAGCGTAAAGAATGAATTGCGCATATTTCCAGGAACTGCAGAATAAAAGGTAAATGACAGCAAGGACGGCTGTACTCGGCAAATAATATTTATTGGTTTCTTATTTTTTATCTGCCCAAATGGGCGGCAAAAAAATCTTAGGAGGCAAAGATGAAAAAATATTCCTGTAATATCTGTGGCTATATTTATGACCCGGCAGCTGGTGATCCAGAGCATGGCGTAGCTCCCGGTACACCCTTCGAGAAGCTCCCCGAAGACTGGACTTGCCCAGTTTGCGGGGCAAGCAAAGCTGACTTTTCTCCAGAAGATTAGATTTTTATAATATCCCCTCTAACTTTTCGCCTAAAGTTAGAGGGGAAAAATAATCCTACCAAAATATTCCTGCAGAATCGCTCCGCGCCGCACCAAGGAGCCACCAACGGCAGGGTTAAGGTTATTAAAAAACGAAATCAAAAAGACAGAGGACCAGAAAAGGACTACATATCAACGGTGGTCATAAGATCGACCTGTTATGTCATTGTTGATTAATCCATTTGGCTTGATAAGCCAATTCTTCAATCTGTGGGGCCAATATTTTGGGCTCCTTAATCTTTTTAAAGACTTCTTCAGATCGGATATTTTATCCTTGGAAAGAAACATATTGCCATAGATTTCTTGATTAAATGCCTCGATAATCGAAGTAATTTCTTTTCTCAGGATTGGAAAATGCTTGTTTAAACGGGACCCGTATTCTAAAGGCGTTTCTTTTGTGAAGTAAGGAAGGCCACTCCAATTCCCCCAATTTAGAAGGGTAACAAAAAAATGAGTGGCGTTTTTTTGTCTTCGACGATAAAAAAGGATCTTGCTCCACAGGTAGAGAAGAAAAGCTTTTAACTTCTTGATTTCCATTAGATCAAAGGTCCATGGCTTTTTATTTTTGGGAATAGAAGGGGTTTTGGAAAAAAGAAATCGAAATAAATAAAAAATCATTAAACCAAAGGCAAAGATGGCCACAAGAATAATTAAACCAAAAAGTCCCCAACTTAGGAATTTTTCGAAAAGTTCAAGCCACCAACTTTGGTCCGAGGCTGCAAGAGGTGGATTCTGAAAGCCTTCTTTTTCCTGTTTACTCATTTCCTCTGGCCGATTGATTCCTCTTAAAAACATGAATTGTAAAATAGTTAAAAGGATATATCCAAAGGGCTTGGCAATGATTTTAATACCACTGTAGGTAACCTCCGCAGCCATATTTAAATAAGGTTTAAAAAAAAGGATCAAACCGGTGCCCACCCCAATAATTAGGAAAGCAAAACTTAGGATCATGCCGATGTTTTGGAATTGTGGAAGAAAGTCTATCTCTTCTTCACTTTGATTTCGGGATATGGCCATAGCAAGAAGCCCTAATATAAAGAAGGAGAAAAGCATAGAAAGTGAGATCTGTTCTTCAACTTTTATGCCTCCCTTTACCCAAACAAGTAATTTAATGAGAAAAAGGATAAAGAAAGCGCCCAAACCTAAATCAAAACGGAAGGTAACGGTGAAATAGGTAAATGAAGTACTGGCCAGATTTATCCCTCTGATCCAGAGAAAAAAGGGCCAGAAAAGGACAAACAAAAGGGTGATCCATTCTAAAGCAGGTCGGGAGGTGGTGAAGAATTCTATAATCCAGTTTATGCTTAAAAAAGAATGGTAAGAATATTCAAAAACATAAACAAATCTTAAGCCTACCAGCATAAAACCGAATACATGAAGCCCAAGAATATTTATAACCCGCCATCCCTTGTCTTTGGAAAACCGAGTTAATCCCCAAGCGAGAAAAAAGGTAAGGATAATTTCGGGAAAAGGAGAAGGTCGATGAAGAAAGGAGAGCCAGAGATAATTAGCCCAGGCATTGATCCAACACAGTTCCATAGCAGCTATTAAGAAGAAGAACCGTTTCTCTTCTTTCATCTAAAATAAACCTCCCGGAGATCATGCGTATTGAGGGAGAATCTTTTTCCTGTTTTTTGGGGGGTGGAACTTTGGCATAAACAATACATCAGGGGTGTTCTGGGATAAAAGGACGTAAGAAAGTTATGCACTTTAACATTTTCTTCATAACTAAAATAGACAATGCTTATGTCCCAAAGAAATTTAGGCTGTCTCCTGATTAGGTTAAAGAAATCTGCAGAAATCTCCATTTTTAATTTTGCCAAAACCTCAAGGATCCTTTGGATTTGGTGGGAGTTTCTAACCACAGGGATGAAGGGATTTTCATCTCCCTGAATCTTTCCGTTTGTCATAAGCCCAACCGCATGCCCCTGATGGTGCAACTTGAAAGCCAAAGAGGCTACCACTTCCAGAGTTTCTTCAAATTCCCTCTCGGCCCCTTTCGTGGCAAATTGATCCACTTGGATAAGGAACAGAACTTTTTCTTGGGCAGAAGGTTCAAAGATTTTCGTCTGCAGATGAGTATGCCGGGCACTTGCTTTCCAATGGATGTATTTAGATGGCTGCCCAGATTGGTAATCATGGGTTCCCATAATGTAGACGGGGTCCTCCACTGGACTTTTTACACCTGGTCTACCAAATAAATCTCGCCTCGGCAATGGAATATCTTTTAGAGGAATGATTCTCGGATAGACAACAATCTCTAAGCTCGGTCCGATCTTTTTTTTGCTGGAGTAAAACCCTAAAAGATCCCCTGCTGAAATTTGAATTGGTCCAACGGTATAAACCCCCCTTTTAGGTACGAGGAATTGTTTTTTAACGGAAACCCTTTGATACCATAATAAACCAATTCCCTTAAAGAATTCCTTCTCTTGAAGAGAATTATATTTTATTCCTTTGACGGGTACTCTTATTTGGATCCAAACTGGAAGCAACTTTTCATTTGACAATTGGATTTTTAAATGCAGATCTTCATCGGGGAATAATCTTTCTCGGTTTACCTGGGTCATTATGCTTATTTTAGAAAGACTAATCTTTGCCCATAACTTCGTTCCAAGGGCCAAGCCCAGGACAAGGAGAGATAAAAGAGCAAGCTCTGCGTGATTATTTATCAAAGCTATTAAGAGAAAGGAGATCACAAAGAGAAGAACGAGAGGGATGACGAAAAGACTCGCAGGTCTTTCTGGCAAGTCCATAGATTAGCTTTCTTTTAATGAAACTGGAATAGGAATTTCGGCGAGAATTTTTTTAAGGATGTTCTCGGGGGTTTCTCCTCTTAGCCTTTCTTCATCTTTAAGAAGCAGGCGATGAGCGAGGACGGGAATAGCTAAATATTTGATATCATCCGGTAATACATAGCTCCGCCCCCGCAGAGCAGCTAAAGCTTGGCCCGCCTTCATCAATCCCAGAGACCCTCTTGGGCTAGCTCCAAGACGTAAATATGGACTGGAACGTGTGGCCCAAACCAAATCAATTATATATTTTCTGACGGGTTCGGATAGATAAATCTCTTTTCTGGCCTTTTGAAGATGGCAAACTTCTTCAGGACTTGTGACAGCTTTGACTTGAAGAAAAGGCTCTTCATTTTGAAAGCGTTGCAGAATAGTCATTTCTTCATCGTTATTAGGATATCCTAACTTTATCTTAAGAAGAAACCTATCCATTTGAGCCTCGGGTAGAGGGAATGTTCCTTCCAGTTCAATTGGATTCTGGGTGGCAATCACAAAGAAAGGAGACGGCAGGGGATAAGTTTTTCCATCTATCGTGACTTGCCGTTCTTCCATGCTTTCCAAAAGGGCAGACTGGGTTCTGGGAATTGTCCGATTGATTTCGTCAGCCAGCAAAATATTGCTCATCACAGGCCCAGGCTGAAGAACAAACTGTCCTGTCTGTTGATGATAAATATTGAATCCGGTGATATCTGTAGGGAGAAGATCCGGTGTGAATTGGATTCTTCGAAAAGATCCACCGATTGTTTTAGCCAATGTTTTGGCGAGTAATGTTTTGCCGAGGCCGGGGATATCTTCGATTAAAACATGTCCCTCGGCAATGAGGGCAACAATAAGAAGTTCGATCGATGCGCTCTTTCCTACAATTACCTGGGAAATATTTTCAATGATCTTTTTAAATAAAAGGATGTCCAAATTAAATCTATCCAGTTTTTTCAGTAATTAAAACAAAATTTCTACTTCATTAGATCAATAACATAGTAGCCTACTATTGTCAATTATTTAAAGGTTGGACCGTCGATCACTTTTTTAAATTTCAGCTTAATTCAGGCGGGAGGGAGAGAGGCTCTCCCCTCCCGCCTGTTCCCTGCTGGCGAGAAATATTAAAACTGTTAGACGGTCAGAAAGATTGATCCTTGACTTGCAGAGTAAAAAAAATTATATTGGCTTACCAGCCAAATATTAATTTTATAATCGAAGAGGTGAAAAAATGGCCCTCAATTTTGACCTCACCGAAGAACAAAATTTAACCCGCCAAGCCGTACGCGATTTTGCCGAAAAAGAAATTGCCCCTTTAGCTGATGAGCTGGATGCCCAAGAAGAATTTTCTGTGGAGTTAACCCTCAAGATGGGGGAACTCGGGCTGTTGGGTTGTTTCGTGCCGGAAAAATACGGTGGGTCAAATATGGGCTATATATCTTACATAATTGCTGTTGAAGAACTGGCCAGAGTTGATGCTTCCCAGGCGGCTACTATTGCGGCGGGCAATTCTCTGGGTATAGGGCCAATATATTACTTTGGGAATGAAAAACAAAAAAAAGAATGGCTGCCCAAGCTATGCTCGGGTAAGATGTTGGCGGCCTTTGGGTTAACGGAGCCCAATGCCGGGTCAGATGCCGGGAGCTCGCAGACCAGAGCAGAGCTCAAGGGAGATTATTGGGTAATCAACGGCTCGAAGATATTCATTACCAACTCGGCCAATCCTTTGACAGGTGTAGTTATCGTGCAAGCCATAACGGGGGTAAGAGAAGACGGAAAGAGGGAGTTAAGTTGTTTCCTGGTGCCCAAAGATGCTCCAGGATTCACTGCGCGGGAGATGAAAGGCAAGATGATGTGGCGCGCTTCCAATACCGGCGAGCTTTTCTTCGAGGATTGCCTTGTTCCGAAAGAAAATTTATTGGGCAAAAGAGGAGATGGCTTTCACCAGATGCTGGCCACCCTCGATGGTGGAAGACTGTCCATTGGGGCCATGGGTTTGGGTGGGGCGCAAGGGGCTTTCGAAATGGCCCTTCATTACGCTAACACCCGCATTCAATTTGGGCGGCCGATAAGTTCCTTTCAAATTAACGCCTTCAAATTAGCCGATATGGCCTTGGAAATAGAGTTGGCCCGGAACCTCTTGTATAAAGCATGCTGGTTGCGAGAAAAGAATCGCCCGTTCTCCAAAGAGGCGGCCATGGCCAAACTATATTGTTCCGAGGTGATGTATAGATGTGTTAACCATGCCGTGCAGCTCCACGGAGGTTATGGATTAATGAGAGATTATAAAGTAGAACGCTTCTACCGCGACCAAAAAATCTTGGAGATTGGTGAGGGAACCTCGGAGATCCAGCGCATTATTATTGCGCGCAGTATCGGGGTGACGGGTAGAGCTTTATAAAGATCGAATTAAAGAAGGAGAAAATATGCAGAAAAAGAAAGCAAAAAAAGTTTTGGCCAAGGGAAAGAAAGAAATTGGCTGGAAATCAACCCAGGTAAGCGCGGATGATTTTCTTACTGATCCTGAGCATCACGGCTATGCCCCATGGAAGGGTACGATTACTCCGCCACTTCCTAAAGTCCAGAAAGCCAGCCTGGGAGAACGTATTCGGTCAGTTAGGGAGTTGCGAGGCCTTACTTTAAAAGATTTGAGTTCGCGCACAGGAATCAGCCTTTCTACTTTGAAACAGATTGAGGCCAATAAGATTATTCCGCCCTTAGGGGAGCTTATAAAATTGGGGAAAGCTTTGGAAATGAAGATGGGGTATTTTATTTCTCCCGGGGTGGAAAAAGCAATGACTGTGGTACGCGCAGATAACCGGAAACCTGTCTCCCGGTTTGGCACGAGAAAGAGTGCTCGCTATGGTTACTTTTATGAATCCTTAGCCCCGGAAAAAGCTAATCGCTTTATGGAGCCGTTTTTAATCACTATGGTGCCCAGTGCCATAAAGGAGCTCTCCACTCATGATGGTCAGGAGTTCATTTTCGTCCTGGAAGGGGAGATGCAGGCCCAAGTAGGTGACCAGGTGGAGATTCTTCATCCCGGAGATGCCATTTACTATGATTCGCAGATTCCGCACCTAGTTAAATGCGCCGGCCAGAAAACGACGAAGATATTAGCCGTGCTCTATACTGGTTCCAAATAGGCCGGTTAGTCTTTATACATGGCTTCGATTAAATCTTTGAACGCCTCATTGATATATTTCCGCTTAACTTTCATAGTGGGCGTAACTTCTCCATCTTCTACAAAAAGTTTTTTGGGTAGGATGGTAAATTTTTTAATCGTTTCTACATTGGCCAGCGTTTTGTTTACCGCATCTACTTCTTTTTGGATCAGCTTTTTAATCTCGGGATGTTGAGTTAGGCTGGCGTAGGTGGTGTATTGAATTTTATTGTCTTGGGCATATTTTACGACGTTATCTTCATCGATGACTATTATGGCGGTCAGATATTTGCGCCGATCACCGATGACGATGGCATCGTTAATATAGGGGCTGAATTTTAGTTGATTTTCGATATTCTGGGGGGCAATATTTTTGCCCCCGGCAGTGATGATTAAATCTTTCTTCCGGTCGGTAATTCTGAGGAAGCCTTCTTCATCCAGCTCACCCACATCTCCTGAATGCATCCATCCATCTTTAAGGACTTCGGCCGTAGCTTCCGGATTTTTGAAGTAGCCTTTAAAAACATTGCCGCCCCGAAAACAAATTTCTCCATCTTCGGCAATTTTTACTTCTACGCCGGGAAGAGGCTGCCCTACGGTCCCAATCTTAACTCGATCACCCTGGTTAGCGCAGGTGACCCCGGTGCCTTCCGTCATGCCATACCCTTCCCGGAGAGGAAGGCCAATGGCCTGGAAGAAACGGATAACATCCGGCGATATGGGAGCAGCACCGGAGAAGGCTAAGCGGACTCGGTCAAATCCCAAACGCTCCTTTAATTTCCGGAAAGTGGCCAAGTAAGCAAAAGCGTAGGCTAAACGCAGCCAGAGTGAGATAGGCTGATGAGAAGTTTTCAGGTTTGCATATTTTTTACCAATATTGAGGCTCAAGTTAAATATCTGGCGCTTAAACCAAGTAGCATCGGCCATTTGAATCATGATTCCCGAATGGTATTTCTCCCAGATCCGGGGGACCCCGTAGGCTACGGTGGGGGAAACTTCGCGCATGTTTTCTATAACCGTATCCGTACTCTCAATAAAATTAACAATCGCTCCGTATTTGATGTTCATAAAGATAGTAAAAAGCTGCTCGAAGATATGGCACAGGGGGAGGAAAGAAAGGAATTCGTCTTGTTCCTCTATGGGATTGCCTTCGGCCATAGCGCGGGCCATCCAGGTTATATTGCCATGGGTGAGCATAGCTCCTTTGGGGGGGCCAGTAGTTCCGGAAGTGTAAATCAACCGGGCTAAATCGTCCGCCTTGACTTGCGCCCAGCGCCTGTCGAAGATACTGGGATCTTTTTTTTCTTGTTCTTGGCCTAAGGACAAAAATTCATCAAAACTCATCACCATGGGATCACGAAAATGTTTTAAGCCTTTAAGATCCCAGACAATGATTTTTTCTAAGCGGGGGACTTGGGCTCGAAAACGAAGGGCTTTATCAAGTTGTTCTTCGTTTTCGACAAAATAGAAGCGAGACTCAGAATGATCAACTACGTATCGACACTGCTCCCAACTGTTGGTAGCGTAAACACCCACGGTCACGCCTCCGGCATGCATGGTGCCTAAGTCGATATAAACCCATTCTGGACAATTCTCTCCAATGACCGAAACGCATTCCCCAGGTTTTAGTCCCAAAGATATTAAGGCTAAAGCAACCTCCTTTACTTTTTGGTGGTACTGACGCCAAGTGACATCATGCCAGAGGCCCAATTTTTTATAACGTAAAGCTACTTGATCCTTAGAGAGCTGCACTCGCGAATGGAACATTTGGGGTACGGTCTCGCCCTCAGCTACGGTAGTTTTAGGCATAGAATTCCCTCCTGCTTATAAAGTTCTGATATAATATATCAAATTTTCTGGTAAATTAGTCAATGCCTAAATTTAATGACCATCTAACAGTTTTAATATTTCTCGCCAGCAGGCGGGCGGGGGAGAGGGGGAGATGCTCCTGCCCGCCAAGGGGCCATAGGGGGCGATTTAATGAATGATTAGCGTTTAAGTTGACCAAGGTGGGCAAGGATTACTGACTCCCGTTATTAGGCCCCTGGAATTTTCTTTCCCAAAGGCGAAAGCGGACAGAAAAATTGTCGAATTCAATAGAAATAAAACCTTGGGGAGTAATAGAGTGATTGCTGCGGCGGGAGAGACGAAAGTATTTGGTGGTCCATTTTCCAGGAGGAACGAGGAAAGCTTTAGTTTCTACGTCTTGGTAGACCATAGGTTCTTGAAAAATTCTGATAGCTTTAACTTTGAGATCTTGAGAACTGGCCCGATCGTTTTTAATCTTTATCTTCAAAGAGGAAACGGGAAGAGAAGAACTTTTTTTAAGGTTTCCTTTGCCGGAGATTTGAATCTCCAGCTTAAAAGCGTAGGGACCCACGGCAAAAATTTTACTTTCGGCTACAGAATAGGCGAAGAGGTCAGGATTAAAAATAAACTGAAATAAGAAGGTAATTCCTAAGATCAAATATAGCTTTTTAAAGGGCATATCCGTTTCCTTTCTTTTAGCTCTTTTCTTTTCCCAAGGCCGAGTTCAAGGAGCCGAGAATATTCTGGCAGCCTTCTTTATACTGCAGATGGGGCATTTCCATAGTGACTACCGTATCAGGGGGGACAGGCTGGGTTATCCACACATTACCACCGATCACCGAGCGGGCCCCTATACGAGTAGGCCCCAGAATAGTAGCGTTAGCATAGATGGTCACATCATCTTCTATAGTCGGATGGCGCTTAATTCCCCGGATAAGGTTACCCTGATAATCCGTAGGAAAGCTTAGGGCGCCCAAGGTGACTCCTTGGTAGATTTTTACGCGATCCCCGATTTCTGTGGTTTCACCGATAACCACACCTGTGCCATGGTCAATGAAAAATTCTTGGCCAATTTTAGCGCCGGGATGAATATCAATTCCGGTTTCACTATGGGCATACTCGGTCATAATTCGGGGGAGCAAAGGTACTCCCTGAATGTGCAGTTCATGAGCCACCCGATACACCATAATGGCCAGAATACACGGATAACTGAAGATAATTTCATCAAGGCTTTTGGCGGCTGGATCGCCCCGGTAGGCGGCGCGCACATCGCCAGCTAAAGTGGCCCGGAGAGTGGGAATTTTTTTTAAGAATTCCAGAGCTTCTTTTTGTCCCCGCTCAATGCATTGGGAACAAATACTATGGAGACGACGGCATTCGTGACGAATGGAACGGGTAATCTGCGCGGCCAATTTTTCAAAGAGGCGATTAACCATATCTCCGATATGGAAACGGAGAGCGTAAGGACTCAATTTTTTCTCGCGGAAATAACCCGGAAAGAGGATTTCTTTCAAGTCGTTAAGAATTTCTATAACCGATTCTTTAGAAGGAATCATAATCGGATCAAAATGAGCGATGGTATCTTCTTTATGGCAGCTTTCCACGATGTTTTCGATAACCTGGGGAAGCTGACTGCGGTATTTTTCGGTAAATTCGATTTCTATCTCACATTGATTCCCCATGGGGAATTTGAGATCTTTTTCTTCCGGCATATGCCAAATCCTTCCCTTCCTTTATTAAATACGGCGCTGGCGCCGCATTTGATACAAAAGAAAAAAGAGAATAGCGGAGACCGAGACGATTGTTCCAGAAACTGGCCAATCTAAAAAGAAAGCTATAACCAGTCCCCCCAAAACCGAAACCAAAGCTACCATGGCCGAAATTAACATAGCCTGAAAGAAACTTTTAGCTACCTGCAGGGCTGCGGCAGCCGGGATAACCAAGAGAGCAGAGACGAGCAAAATGCCTACTACTTTCATCGCTAAAACCACAGTGATGGCAGCTAAGATGGCCATAAAAGATTCGAGCCTGGCCACTTGGATACCCGAAGCTTGGGCAGATTCGGGATCGAAAGTTAAAAACAGGAATTCTTGATAAAAAAAAGCTACGGTGATCAAAACTCCTAAGGCTAAAATTAAAGCCAACCATACTTCTTCTTTTTCGATGGCTAAAATATTCCCAAAAAGATAGCCAAAGAGGTCCACATTAAAACTTCCGGCTAAGGTGACGATTATGATTCCCAGAGCCATGCCTAAACTGCTGACTATGCCGATGGCCGTATCGCCATAAAGGCCCGTGCGCATTTTTAACTTGGACATACCCAAGGCAGCTAAAATGGCCACGGCCAAGGCTATCAGCGTGGGAGTAATGTATAAAAAAAGGCCTAAAGCTACGCCGGTGAAAGTTACATGGGCTAATCCATGGCCTAACATGGCGTCACGGCGGAGGACTAAAAAAACCCCCAAAACAGCGCAGGCAAAAGAGATAAAGAAGCCAGCCCAAAGGGCCCGTTGGATAAAAATATAGGTTAGGAAGTTTTCCATTATGGGCATCAATGACGATGGCAGATAAGATGATGTTCTCCATGGAGGAGATCCTGGACAAACTCTGAGCTACAAAATTCCGCGTGCGTCCCATGGAAAAATAAACGCTGATTTAAACAAGCTACTTTATTAACATGCTTGGTCAGAACGCCGAAGTCGTGCGTAATAAGTACTATAGTCAATTTCCGACGGAGGTTGAGTTCGGCTAACATATCATAAAAACGGGTTTGGGTTTCCGCATCTACACCTGTAGTCGGTTCGTCTAAAAAAAGAATATCTGGCCCATTGACGATGGCCCGGGCAATAAAAACCCGTTGTTGTTGGCCGCCCGAGAGCTCGCCTATTCGGCGATCTTTCAAATCTTGCATATCCACTGCTTCCAAAGCTTGCTCGATGGCTGCTTCATCCTTGGAAGTTATAAAGCGGGGGAATTTCTTTAGCGAAAGGAGCCCCATGGCCACCACTTCCTTGACTGAGGCGGGGAAATAGGAATCAAATTGGGTAGCTTTTTGAGGAACATAACCAATTTTTTGCCATTCTCGGAATTGCTCTACAGGCTTGCCCATTAGGAAAACTCGTCCGGTAGTGGGCTTAAGAAGACCTAAGATGAGGCGAACAAGGGTAGTTTTTCCAGATCCATTGGGGCCGATTAAAGCTAAGAAGTCCCCCGCTGAAATATTAAAAGAGACGTCTTTTAAGATGGGCAGACCCTTGAGGTACAGGGAAACGTTTTCTACAACAATTAGAGGTCTTGGTTCGTTCATGGGGGAAAGCTGTTTAATTATTTTATTTAAATCATCCTATCGACTTTAGCCAAGAGTTGCAAGAAATTTTTCATTAGCGTAGCCTGGGCTTGGCATTCTTAGATAGTTTCCCCTAAAAGAGTAAAGCGCCTATTTAGGAAAAATAATAGACAGGGGGGATAATTTTCTATAAAATAAATTAGATTTTTGGCGAAAGATTTTAATCCAAATTATCATGAGTAATCATTTGATTTCGGTGGATAATTTTCTTTTCTTTCTCATAAACCAGAAAAGTCAGAATGCCTTTTTTGATTGGTTCATGCCCTTGATCACCGATTTAAAAAACTCTATTTTTTTCCTATTGGCCCTGGGCCTGTGGATTCTTTACCGGCAAAAAAAAGAAGGTTTAATTTTCTTAATTTTTATGGGTATCACCTTGGCCATTACCGACCAATTTTCCAGTAGCTTTCTTAAGGATGTGGTGGGACGAATTCGTCCTTGCCATACTCTTGCGGAAGTGCGTCTGTTGACGGATTGTAATACTTCTTATTCTTTTCCTTCTACGCATGCCGTCAACATTTTCGCGGGAGCCTTTTTTTTGGCCAAGCCGCTAAAGAAGTTTTCCATTTTTTTTTATGCCATAGCTTGTCTGGTGGCTTATTCGCGCGTTTATATTGGAATCCATTACCCCTTCGATGCCTTAGGCGGGGCAGCCTTGGGTTTGCTTATTGCTTGGCCTTTACGCCAGTTAAATGGTTGGGTAGTGGAGAATTTTAAATATAAAGAGAGGTAAGATTATGCGGAGCAACGCGGAGATCGTGGTAGATGCCTTAGAGAGATTGGGGACTCGCTATGTTTTTGGATACCCAGGTGGGCAAAATGCCCGCTTTTTAGAGGCCATGTATGGTAGCAAAGTGGAATTTATATTGGTAACGCATGAGGCCTGTGCGGGATTCATGGCTGACGTTTATGGCCGATTAACGAAGAAGCCTGGGGCATGTCTCTCCACCTTGGGGCCAGGAGCTACTAATATGACTACCGGCGTGGGTAATGCTTATCTTGATCGCGTGCCTCTGTTGGCTTTTACCGCCCAGATGGGGAAATTCTGGAAAGGCCGGACGGTGCAGATGCACATAGATCATCAAAAACTTTATGCGCCTATCACGAAATGGAGTGCGGAGTTAAAAACGGGTCAAGTTTACTCGACGCTTAAAAAAGCGGCGGAGATTGCCTTGGCCGAACCACCTGGTCCTGTACATTTAGACTTCCCCGAAGATATGGCGGAAGAACTTTCGGCCGAGGAAGTAAAAGATTTCTCCCTTAATCCAACAGTCCTCCCAGGTCCTGAGGAGACTCAATTAAGAAAAGTGGAAGATTTATTGTCCAAAGCCAAATATCCATTAGTGGCGGTAGGCTTGACCATGAATCGGGCAGGAGCCACCAAGGAACTGCGGGAATTTGTAAATAAGCATCGTTTACCCGTGGTCACCACGCTCATGGCCAAGGGGCAGATTAACGAAGAAGGATCCCAATTAGTTGGTGTAGTAGGCCGGGCGCGGCGGGATATTGTAGCGGAATATTATAAGCCAGCAGATTTAGTTTTAGCTATTGGGTACGATCCTGTGGAATTCAATTACGAAGATTGGCTGCGCAAAGACCTCCCCCTTATCCATATTGACACTGGGCCAGCCGATATTCATTCTGATTACCGGCTGGCTGGCGAAATAGTGGCCGATATTGGCCAGACTTTAAGGGCTTTATTAAAACTGCCTCCTTTGCAGCATAAATGGGATTTAGAGGCCCTTCGCCAGCACCGGCAAAAGTTATATCGAGCCTTGACCCCGCCCCAGGCAAATTTTTCGCCCCATCATGTTTTGTTGGCCATGAGGGAGATCCTTCCCAACGATGGTATTCTCGTTGCCGATGTGGGGGCGCATACGCATCTAATTGGTCAGCTCTGGGATACGCGCGGCCCAGGGAATTTTCTGGTTTCCAATGGCTGGTCTTCCATGGGGTTTGGCATCCCCGCCGCCATAGCGGCCAAATTGATTCTGCGTGATAGACCAGTGGTGGCGTGTGTGGGGGATGGAGGGTTTCTAATGATGGTGGGCGAGATCAATACAGCCGTGCGTCTCAAAATACCTGTGGTTTTTGTAGTCTTGAGAGATGGCTTTTTAAGTTTGATTAAAGTCAAACAAACGCGCAAAGAATATCACCGGTATGGGGTAGATCTTTTTAACTCCTCTTATGCTTCCAGCAACAATTTCTTTGGGGCCCCAGTAATTTCGGTACAGAATGAAGAAGAATTCCGTATTGCTTTTAGAAAGAGCCTGGAGGGGGATGGTCCGGTAGTAATCGAAGCCGTCGTTGACCCGTCAGAATACGATATAATCGTGTAAAAATAATTTAGGAATGAAATTAAATATGGCTTAGGGTTTTGAAAAAGGATGTTCTCTTGATGACTAACCATCTTATAAAAAATTCATCAGAGAAAGGAGGAAAACATGAAGACTCATAAGGAATTAATTATTTTTATTTTGGCTTTGGCTTTAAGTCTCTCTGGGGGATGGTCAGTTCTGGCTGCAGATTTTCCGACTAAACCCATTAAAGTCATGGTCGGATTCCCTCCAGGGGGGACGACAGATCTAATTGCTCGCGCCGTGGCGGGGGTGGCCCCTGAATTTCTGGGCCAGTCCTTAGTTGTAATTAATAAAGATGGAGCTTCAGGAACTTTGGCGGCTAAAGAAGTTGCAGATTCACCGCCTGATGGTTATCTACTCCTCATTGCTGGTGGAAGTGAAACCACCTCCGTAGGGAACTTTAAAAAACTTCCCTATCATCCCATTGATTCCTTTGCGCCCATTATTCGTTTTGTAAAAGCAAGAATGATAATTTGCTTTAGTGCTAATGCTCCCTGGAAGAATTTCTCAGAGTTTGTTGAGGACGCGCGCAAAAATCCTGGAAAATATAAATATGCTTCTACTGGCCATGGGGGTATCTACCATGCTGCCCTATTAACTATGTGCTATAAGGCTAACATCAAAATGAAACATATACCTTATAAAGGAGGCCCTGCTGGCTTGGCAGCCCTTATGGGGGGTCATGTAGATCTGGCTATCGGTTCAGATGCGGAAATTTGGCCTTTAGTGGAAGGGGGCAAAATACGTCCAGCCACTTTGACCTCTCTGGATCGTTCTCCCATTTTAAAAGATGTCCCTACGCTGAAGGAATTGGGGTATGATGTCTACCTCGAAAATCAAAAAGGCTTCGTGGCGCCAGCGAAAACCCCTTTAGAAAGGATTAAATTTCTTCATGATGCCTTTAAAAAAGTATATGATCATCCCGCTTTTGTAAAATTGGCTCAACAATTGAAGCTTGAACTCAGTTATCAAGGACCTGAGGAATTTGGTAAATCTCTTAGTGATATGTACAATCAAATTGGGGAAGTAGTTAAGAAAATGGGTACGGAGTAATTCTTTTTAGCGTTTAATGGAATTTCCCTTAGTTTCTTGAAAAAGCTGGGGAAGAATGTTCAAATTTCGGGATTTAAAAATTGGCCTTTTTTTCTTGAGCTTTTCCTTAATATTTGCTTTTCTTTTGGTGCCTACTATCCAAGAGGATTGGGCTCATTCGTCCAAAGGAAGGATCCAATCTTATACATTGGGGCCCCGATTTTTCCCCTATCTTGCTGCTGGTCTAATGGGCCTTCTTTCTATTATGCTTATTGTCCAAAATCTACGTCCCCATAAGCTGAAAATCAATGAAGATAAATTGCCCCCGCGGAAAAATGAATTCTACCCGGTCTTGGCTTTTATGAGCATGGGAATGGCGTATATTATTATTTTACCTTTTATAGGGGTGCCTTTAGCTACTCCCCTTTGCCTGTTCTGCTTCTTTTGGTATTTTGGAAATAGAAATTGGACCTGGATTTTGCTCTTCGCCATGGGGGTCACCGTTTTTATTTATGGGGTTTTTGAAAAGTTAATGGGTATTCCTCTCCCTATGGGTATATTAAACAGATTATGGACATTTTCTTAAACCAACTTGGCCTTGCCCTGCAGGGAACTAATCTTCTTATATTATTCATAGCCACGATAGTAGGAATTATTATCGGAGCTATCCCCGGTCTGACCGTAAACATGGCCGTGGCTTTATGCGTTCCTTTGACTATCCATTTTCCGCTTGCTCCTTCTCTGTGCATGCTTTTTGCCTTGTATGCTTCTGGAATATATGGGGGATCAATTTCGGCCATTCTTGTTAATACCCCTGGAACTCCTGCTTCCGCAGCTACTACGATCGATGGTTTTGTAATGGCGCAACAGGGCAAGGCGGGTAAAGCCTTAAAGATGGCCCTTTTCGCCTCTTTTTGCGGAGGTATAATTAGCGTCATTATATTAGTGGCCGTGGCCCAAAACCTGGCCAACGTTGCCTTAAAATTTGGTCCGGCAGAGCGGAGTACACTCCTTTTATTCGCTTTAACTATAGTAGGCGTCCTTTCTGGAAAATCTATAATAAAAGGATTACTGGCGGGTAGTCTTGGCCTAATTGCGGCTACTGTAGGCGCAGATCCTATGTTAGCGGTTCCCCGTTTTACTTTTGGTCGTTTGGAATTAGAAGAAGGATTCGGCTACATTCCTTTACTCATAGGCCTATTCGCTTTATCCGAAATTTTTCAGCAGGCTGAAGACCGGATGCAGACTAATATTAGATCATTGCGTTCAATCAAGAGTAGAAATAAAGAGGATGAGAGCCTAACCCTTCAGGATATCCTTTTGTCTTGGAAGACTATTATCCGCAGTAGTTTATTGGGAACTTTTATTGGTATCCTTCCCGGAATTGGTGCTACAGTAGCTTGCTTCCTTGGTTATGGCGAAGCAAAAAGAGCCGCCAAAAACCCAGAACTTTTTGGACAAGGGACCGTGGAGGGAGTAGCCGCCTCAGAGGCAGCCAATAACGCGGTAACTGGTTCAGCCTTGATTCCCCTTTTGTCTTTAAGCATACCCGGAGATAGCGTGACAGCCATTCTTTATGGCGCGCTGCTGATTCAAGGCGTAACCACTGGCCCGCTTATTTTTCAGAATCAGATAGATGCTGTCTATTTAATTTATATAACTTTAACCATGGCCAACATAGCTATGGTCATTGTGGGTTATTCTTTCATGTCCTTCTTTACCAAAGTGACTGACATTCCCCGCAATATCCTTTTCCCCATCATTTTTATTTTTTGTGTTATAGGTTCCTATTCGATCCGCAATAGTATCTTTGATATTTTTGTGATGATGGCTTTTGGGATAATTGGTTATTTTATGCGGCGGTTGGCTATTCCGGTGGTTCCCATGCTCATCGCTTTTATCCTAGCCCAGCCTTTTGAAGAAGCTATGAGCCAAGCTTTGGTAGGATCAGAAGGTAATCCTACGGTTTTTGTCAACAGTCCTATTTCTGTTTTTTTCCTCTTCTTAACTGTTTTTTCCATATGGTTTACATTGCGGCGAAGTTTTCAAGAGAAAAAGGGATAAAGCAGGTTAGGCAGAAGGAGGGAATTTCATGAAAGTTGGCCTCACTGGCATAGGTACTATGGGAAAACCAATGGCCCAGCATATATTGGAAGCAGGTTTCCCTTTATTCATTTTTGCCCGGCATCCTGAGAAAGCCCAAAGTTTAAAAGAGAAGGGCGTCCAATTAGTTGATTCCCCAGCAGAACTTGGCCGTCTATGTGACTGTGTCCTTCTCTCCCTTCCTTTTGATCCCGAGGTTAAGGAAGTTGTTTTAGGTGAACGAGGAGTAGCCAGGACAGCCCCACCCGGTTTTATTATTTTGGATACGACTACGGGAACTCCTAAAGCCGCTATGGAGCTGGCTCAACAGCTTGCTCCGCGGAAAATTCACTACCTGGATGCGCCTATTTCTGGGGGAGCAAAAGGGGCGGTAGAGGGTAAGCTTACATTTATGGTTGGCGGGGATAAAGAGGCATTTGAAAAAGTGAAACCCTTGATGAAGATATTGGGAGCTAACATTTTTCACCTGGGTCCAGTGGGAACAGGTCGGGCGATCAAATCTTTAAATCAAATGGTTGCTGCCCTTAATACGCTTACTATCTGTGAAGCGGTTGTTATGGGAAAGAAGTTGGGAATATCACCGGAAACATTCTATGAAGTGCTCAGTAAATGCGCAGCCAATTCTTATCATTTACAAACCAAACTTCCCCAATTTATTATTCCGGGAAAATTTATAGGTGGTCATCGGATTGAAATGATGGTTAAAGATTTGGAGATTGCTTTGCAGGTAGCCCGGGATTTAAAAACTCCTACCATTATGACAAGTTTAGCTACCCAGCTTTATCGAGCGGCCGCTAGTGCTGGCTATTCCGAGAAAGATATTAGCGCCATGGCTAATTTCTTTGGCTCCTTCGTGGGGGTCAATTTTTCGAGTTCATCCAGTTCTTGAATTTATTTCATTGATGGAGAAATATTAAGATAAATATAACCCCCCTTTTACCTTAACTCCCCCTTTTTTCCCTCTTATTAATGGGAGCATAAAATAAACGGCATCTTAATGCGTGGTTCGGCAAGCCCCAAGGGCTTGGCCTCCGAGAAATTAAAAAAAACCTCGAATGTAGGGTAAACCATTGGCGAACTTGGCCAGCCATGAAGTCTTATCCCAAGAAATAAGAAAATGATATGTATAATCAGCCCTTCAGTGAGGGATTACATATTAAATTTAAAAAACTGACCGTCGATCAGTTTTTAAATTCTAGCTTAATTCTGGCGGGAGGGGAAAGCCTCTCCCCTCCCGCCTGTTTCCTGCTGGGGAGAAACAATAAAACTGTTAGACGGGCAGTGTAATGCCTTACTAAAGGGTGGATTTCTTATAACTCCCCCTTTTTCCCCCTCTTAGTTTAAGAGGGGGAGAGGGGGAGTTAAAAAATTTCGAGATGGACAATAGATTAGATTTGTGAGGCAAACCATTAGCGAAATTGGC
>Ga0078972_1007615_pt1 | contig 23861 bp, 19 predicted proteins | sample YelNatPaOPGAMG01_FD_67568 | JGI IMG/M metagenome (GOLD analysis project Ga0078972, IMG submission 67568) | Hot spring thermophilic microbial communities from Obsidian Pool, Yellowstone National Park, USA - OP-RAMG-01 (SPADES assembly) (version 2) | ecosystem: Environmental > Aquatic > Thermal...
CTTCCTTTTGCCCCCCACATCGATTTTGTTTTTCATATATTCTTGAAAAAATTTTTAATTTCTTCCGCGACGTACTCAAGCATATCTTGCGTGAGACCCGGATATATCCCAACCCAGAATGTGTTATTCATTATTATATCCGTATTTTTAAGTTCGCCATATATTCTATATTTTTGATTGGCAAGGCATGGTTGACGAGTTAGATTCCCCCCAAATAACAACCTTGTCCCTATCTTTTTCCTATCTAAATACCTCAATAAGTCTACTCTTTTTACTTTTCTTCCTTTCAAAGTAATTGGAAAACCAAACCAAGAGGGTTCGCTTTTCTTTGTAGTTTCTGGTAAAATAATCCTTTCCTCAATCGAAATAAGTTTCTCTTTTAAGAATTCAAAATTACTTTTACGTAGACTAATAAAATCGTATATCCTCTCAAGTTGTGCCAAGCCAACTGCTGCCTGCATATCTGTTAACTTTAGGTTATAACCCAAATGTGAATATACATATTTATGGTCGTATCCATACGGCAGTTTACCGAATTTTTGCGCAAACCTCTTACCGCATGTGTTGTCTCTACCAGGCGGACAACGACAATCGCGTCCCCAATCACGAAATGATTCCAATAATTTTGTTAAGATATCGTCATTTGAAAATACTGCTCCTCCTTCACCAGTAGTTATATGATGAGCAGGGTAAAAACTTAGCGTACCAATATCGCCAAATTGCCCTACCATCTTACCATCATATTTTGCACCTAATGCATCGCAACAATCCTCAATTACCCATAGGTCATACTTCTTCGCAATACGCATTATCTTATCAAGTTCAAATGGATTGCCAAGTGTATGTGCCGCTATGATTGCTTTTGTCTTTTCACTTATTGCCTCTTCAACTAATGCAGGGTCTATGTTATAAGTCGGAATTTTCACATCAACGAATACAGGGACAAGACCATTTTGGATTATTGGATTAACTGTAGTAGGAAATCCAGCCGCTACAGTGATAACCTCGTCGCCTTTTTTCAGCCTTTTTTTTCCAAATCTTGGAGATGTTAGAGCCGAAACCGCAAGTAAATTCGCAGAAGAACCCGAATTAGTCGTAAGGACATTTTTTACTCCAAGGAATTTCCCCAGTCTATATTCGAATTCTTCATTAAATCTGCCTGTTGTTAACCAAAAATCTAGCGTTGCTGATGCTAACATCTGAACTTCTCTTTCTCCAAATACCTTTCCAGAAGCAGGAATATAGGTCTTTCCGGGGATAAAATTCATTGGTTTGTGAACTAAACTTGCATACTTTCCCACAAGTTCTATTATTTCTTTTCTTAATTCGCGCGTTTCTTTTGTCTTATCAAGATTTTGGTTTTCTAATAGTTCCATATCTCTTAGTTCCATTTCTCTTTCTTTATCTTTTTTCTCCATATGCATTACTCCGCTCTAATATCGATTGTTATGAATCAGAAGACCTTTGAAATTTCTGCTTTTTGCTTTTTCTGTGAACTCCCCAATCTGCTTCTTCGATACTTCTATCATTTTTCTCCCCTTATCGTATGCACGGTACCACTCTACAGTCGCATCAATTCCTTCATCTAGAGTATAGATAGGTGTCCATCCTAAAAGGTTGTGCGCTTTTGTGCAATCTAATTTAAGATATGTCGATTCATGAACAGTCTTTGTAGTTATATCTTTCGAGGAAGATACCCAACTACCAGAACCCCAAGCCTTAATGATTAAATTCACTAATTCACACACTCGAATGTTTCCATTGCTTGACGGTCCGAAATTCCATGCACTTGCATATTCATTAGGCAACTCTCTCATTTTTATGGCTAACATAAGATAACCAAGTAAGGGATCTAGCACAAATTGCCAAGGTCTAATAGAATTTGGATTTCGAACCAAAATTTCTTTTCCACTACATAACGCCCGAATGCAATCAGGCACAATTCTATCCTCTGCCCAATCGCCACCCCCAAAGACATTTCCTGCACGAACTGATGATATGCTCTTTCCATGCTCATCAAAATTTTTTGGATTGAAAAAAGATTGACGGTATGCAGCAATAACAAGTTCTGCAGCACCTTTGCTTGCGCTGTAGGGGTCATATCCTCCCATTGGGTCGTTTTCTCTATATGCATAAACCCATTCTTTATTTTCATAACATTTATCGCTTGTAACGCATATGCAAACCTTTACAGATTTTGAACTCCGAATTGCTTCCAGAACATTAACTGTCCCCATTATATTTGTATCGAATGTCAAAAGAGGAGCATCATACGAACGTCTTACGAGCGATTGAGCAGCAAGATGGAAGACATACTCGGGATTGTATTTTTCAATAACCTTTTTTATCTCTTCAAAATTTCGAACATCTCCCACGATATGGACTATCTGATTTTCTAATTCGTTTGAGAGAAAAAAGGAGGGGGTTGTGGGTGGGGGTAACGAGAATCCAACAACTCGTGCTCCTAATTCTTTCAACCAAAATGATAGCCAACCTCCCTTAAACCCTGTATGACCAGTAACGAGGACTACTTTGTCCGCAAATGCTGAAGTAAGTAACTCGCTCAAGTATCATCACCAACATTTCCATGGGGCGTTTCCTTTTGCCCACAATTCTTCCAAATAATTCTTATCTCGCAAAGTATCAACTGCATACCAAAAGCCTGAATGTTTGTAAGCTGTTAATTGTCCTTCGGCTGCAAGTCGTTCCATTGGTTCTCTCTCCCAAGCCGTCTTATCTCCTTCGATATAATCTATCACCTGAGGTTCTAGCACAAAGAAACCCCCATTAATGAAACCTCCATCACCCTCAGGTTTCTCAAGAAAATGTTCTACTATGTTATTCTTATTTATTCGTAACGCCCCAAAGCGACCTGGTGGTTGTACGGCGGTAACTGTTGCAAGTTTTTTCTTTTTTTTATGATAGTTAAGAAGTGATTTGATATTTATATCGCTCACTCCATCTCCATAAGTAAGCATCATCGTTTCATCTTCGATATATGGTTTTATTCTTTTAATCCTTCCGCCAGTCATGGTCTCTAAACCTGTATCTACCAAAGTTACTTTCCAAGGTTCAGATAAATTTTGATGGACCTCTACAGTATTCTTTTTCAAGTCCATTGTTACGTCTGACATATGAAGGAAGTAATGGGCAAAATACTCTTTAATCATATATCCCTTGTAACCTAAGCAGATAATGAAGTCATTGAAACCATAGTGAGAGTATATTTTCATAATGTGCCATATTATTGGTTTTCCACCTATCTCGACCATAGGCTTTGGTTTAACAATCGTTTCTTCACTTAATCTTGTTCCAAGCCCTCCTGCGAGAATAACTACTTTCATTTTCTCTACCCCTTCTTGATCTTTTGCCTACATTCTTTTTTTTCAAATACTCTCGACTTTGTACTTGCACACAGATTAATGCCTTAATTCTTTTTTTATATAAATAACTGTTGTAGAAGGTATTTAAGAATTCTAACGATAACTTGCAACTTTTTATTAAGGAAAATAAAAAGTAACGCTTTACATCATCTCATCTAAAATCAAGGGTAGCATTTTAGTACACTCTTAATAGAACTAAAACTCGGCTTTCTTCATTTATCATGCTTATGGTAAATTACGTTTTATTGACAAATTATAATGAGATTGAAATATAAAAAGGTCTATTACTTCTACATGCACAATAAACTTGAACTTTCCCATGTTGAACGTTACCTTTCGATAACAAAAATGGCATTGGATAAATTAAAGATCGCACCTCCCGAGCGCTCTTTTGGCAGGAAGGTTGCTGAGGATTTTCTCAACATGGCAAAGTCTTATTATAACGATGCTTTGCATTTCACTCAAAAAGGCGATTTAGTAAATGCTTTTGCGGCTGTAAACTATGCACATGGCTGGATAGATGCAGGAGCCCGGCTTGGGTTGTTTGATGTTGGCTTGGACGATAAGTTGTTTACATTATACGAATAAAATCAATCTCTATTTTTCGAAATTTATTTATGCAATAAATCCGATTTGCATCCTGGAAGGCGACCACATGGCTAAAAGAGCGTTAATTAGTTTGGCAGTATGCCTATGTCTGATTTTTGTTGCACAACATTCATTCGTGCAATTACCTGAAAATAGGATTGAACGTTCGAATGAAAGCAACTCTGTTTTTTCATATAGAGATGAATATATTGGCTTGGGGAAGGAACGTCTCGGAAGTTCTATTGCAGTTGGAGATTTTAACGGAGATTCGTATGACGACTTGCTTGTAGGAGCACCTTATAACGATGTATGCGGAAATAGGTCAGGTAGAGCCTATATCTATTTTGGAGGACCAGCAGGCTTGCCCTCGACACCTAGCGTAATACTACCACAAAATACCACACAAAGAGACGAAGAGTTGCTTGGGACTTCGGTCGCTGCAGGAGATCTAGATGGGGATGGTTTTGATGAGGCAATCCTTGGGGCTCCAATGTATCATAACGAATATGGAATACTTACGGGAAGGGTATGCATATTCAAAGGTTCGGTTGCGATGGATGGGAGATGGGACAGAACTATAGATGGACCTATTTCTTGGACAAGCATAGAAAGGTTTGGCTGTGCACTTGCTTGCGGTGATGTAAATGGCGATGGTAGAGATGACCTTCTTGTAGGTGCAGATTTTCATAATCTTGGTCTCGGGGCTGCTTATCTATATTTAGGCAAGGCAACGCTTGCGGCGATAAACGATAATCCAGACAAGAAATTTGAAGGGCTCTCAGCCTCGCAAGCAGAAGTAGGCTCGGCTGTTGCTATAGGAAACTTGAATAATGACAGTTACATGGACATTGCGATTGGTGCACCTGGACAGCAGGGAGATTCTGGAAAATTGTATGTATATCTAGGTGCGGCAACTGTTCAGAACACATCATATATAGAGTTCAATTCTTTAGCCTCTGGGGAACGTTTTGGAGAAGCAGTTTCATTTGGCGACTTTAACAATGATGGTTATGATGATTTATTGATTGGTGCGCCTGAGAACAAACTTGTAGGCACGAATACAGGCAGAGCATACATATACTATGGGGGACACATACCTAACAACATTGTCGACCTACAACTTTCAAATAATATCGCAGGAGAAAGGTTCGGGTCTGCAGTTTCCTCGGGCGATTTGAATGGCGATGGATTTTCAGATGCGATTGTAGGCGCGGAAAATTATTCGATACCACTTGCACATTCAGGTAGAACTTATTGTTTTATAGGTGGCTTGGGTATGGATAGCGTTGCAGACCATATACTTGAGCCCACGGGATTTTCAGAATGGTTCGGATGTGCAGTTGCAGCAGGCGACTTCTGGAATGCATCAAACGATGCACCCTCGGTTGGTGCACTTGCAGGCGCAAACGATGCAGGCAAGTTCTATGTATTCGACAAACCTTGGATTGCACCGCTTCCAAGCCCCATAAGTCAAGATACTAATCTAAATGTTACAATAGACCTTTCGCAGTACGAACATTCTTTGAAATATAGCACAAATCCACAGGCGCTTCGCTGGTGGGTTACTTCTTATGACCCCTCAGCAATTGCAAGCATCTCAGGTCAAGGCAGCGAAGATGATATTTTAACTTTCCAACCAGTTACAGATTACCAAGGACATACCTTTGTAGGTCTTTTGCTTAATGATACAGATGGCAGAAATGCTTCATGCACTCTTCATATCTATTGGGGAGGAACAAATATCGCACCTACTTTAGTTGATATGAAACTCCAATTTTACATACTCAACAGAACGCAAACGCAGGGAATTTACATAAATGCTACAGATTCAGGTATCGGGGCTGATGAGGAGTCTGCCTTAACATGCACTTTGAAATACAGAAGGGCAGGAGATGAATATTGGACTGGTTATGGCGACCTAACATACAACACAACGAGCGCAAGGTTTGAAGCCTACCTTTCTACTACTGCCGATACACCATGCGGTTTCTACGATATAAATTTCACAATTCGCGATACCATGTATGCATCTTCAAATTACGAATTTCTAAATGCTTTTGAAATCAGAAACAACTTACCCTACATATCCCCCGAACCTCCAAGCATGCTTAGCGGTCTTACAGGCGATACCCTGTATCTTGACCTCTCTTATTTTGAAAACGACGTCGAAGACCCTCAAAATCTACTGAATTGGTATGTGGAATCTTGGAATGAAAGCATTTTATCCATATACGGTCAGAATTCTACTGAAGACAATCTTACCTTCGTTCCCAATGCAACTTTTTCTGGTATTGTTTATCTCACTCTTGTTCTTTCAGACAAAGACGGTGGCTTGGCTACTTGGCAAATTACACTTATATGGTCAACTCCTTATTTCCCTTCTGCAGTTTCCTTGAATGCTCTCCAATCTCATGTAGAAAGAACTTCTAACATAAGTCTAGTTGCAAATGCTATCCATGAAATCGAAAACGAATCTACGCTAATTCCTCAATTTGAATATCTTCCACCATTTGGTGATTGGACTCCCGTATGGGGTGCAACATACGTTCAAGGGCTTGGCTGGTTGCTAAACATTACAACAAACTCATCTACCTTATTAGGTAATTATGGAGCAAGAGTTAGATTCTCAGATTCTAATGGAAATATATCTGCCTGGCTCGAAAATCTAACTCTTTTTGAAATAGTAAATCGTCCACCATCTGTTATCCTTTTCTCAGCAAGCACATCCTCAGCATTTCGTGGTTCTGTTGTGCATATAATGGTCAGAGCAATTGATGAACATGACGATGCAAGCAACATGTTCTGCCAAGTAAGATATAGATACAACGGTGAAAATACATGGTTGAATCTTCCCATGGTTTTAGACATGCAAAATAATGGTTGGACTGCAGACCTAACTATACCAAAAGCAAGTCCCATAGGCAACATGCAGTTCGAGACCCTTGTTACTGACTCGGACGGTGCAAACTCAACATGGCAAGCAATGGAAAGCACGCTTACTATACTCAATAATCCTCCGAGAATTAAACCAATCGCGGACCCAGAACCAGTGGACCAAGGCTCTTTTGTAAACCTTTCTCTCCTCGGTAAAGGCGAAGATTTAGAGACAGATATAGCCAACCTAACGTGGTATGTATCGTATTACGATTCAAACGCAATAAGCCAGATATTCGGACAGAACACAACATACATTTCTATATTGCCCTTTGCCTCATTTTCAGGAAACACAACCATCGAACTAACTTTGGAAGATAAGGACGGCGGAAAAGCATCTGTAATTATTAACCTGAGTTTTAAATCTACCCTAGGTCCAAAATACAAAGGTGGATTAAACGCAGTCCTTCCAGAAGGTCATGCTTGGACCGCTGACCTTTCACTATATTTCATAATACCAGAAGGTGCACAGCCTATATATTCATGCTCTAATTCTCTCGTTGAGATAGATGGTTCTCATGCATCTTACCTCTATTCAAAAGGGAAAGAGTCAAAGTTGGAAAATATCACCTTTACAGTTGTAGATAAAAAAACAGGTCTTTCCGCCCAATCAGAAAAAATCACCATTACTTTTGATGTCGAGGAACATCAGGAAGAACCTCTTTCCATGACCCTGTGCTTCCTAATAGCATTCGGTGTAATTGCCTTGATTGTTTTAATTGCAATAGTATCTGCAGTTATGCCACACAAGAAAAAAGAAGAGGAAGAGGATGTAAACTCGCTTGTTAAGATGAATGTTGAGAAAACGATAGATGATGATAAAAAAGAGGAAGTTATAGAACCTAAGAAAAATGAGGAAAAGAAATTGGTAAAGGTAGAAGATAAAAAGGTAGAGGAGTTCAAACAGAATCTATCTGCAAAAAGCGTAGACCTTGAGGCAAAATCTGAAGATACAGAAGTCAAGAATAACTAAAAGAAGAAGACGTTATGGGAAACATTATCTATTTAGAGACCCATGCCAGTTTTAATGCCAAGCGTGAGGCAAAGCCTTACCACGCAAGAAAGGGTGTTATTGCATCTATTGCGATTCTACAATGTAAAAGGCGAATACATAGTTCCTGAGGGAGTAACACAGCAGGGTATCGCAGATGCTGTAGGTACTACAAGAAGCAATTTACCTCAGACCTTAAAAAAACTTATTTCTCAGGGCTTGGTTGAACAATCGACAGGTAGAGTTGAAAAGATTGGTTCTAAAAGAATCGTATATACCCTTACACCAACAGGCATACAGCATGCTAAAAAAATAAGAGATAATATCATGCAACTTAAGGTAACTGCAGTTGAATCAGAACCAGGTAGGTTGGAAAGAAAAAAACGCGAATTTACCCTATTTGACCTATACAACTATCTTGAAGGCAAATATCCTCTTCTTGATATCTTGAAATATACTAACGAGGGTTTGGTTGATATTGACGCCTTGAAAAATAAAGATATACCTAAGAAGATTTCTCAATCTCGTTCCTATGCTCCTGCTATTCAAGATGCCGAACATATCTCTGATGAAAAAAATACAAAAAAGGAATATGGCTCTATACTAAGAACCGAATCTTACTCGAGCAACATTGAGCATAGCGAAAAGAAAAACTTCCCGAAAGAATATGTGGATTTCACTTCAAACGCTCCAAAGATGAGACATTTCTTTGGAAGGGATAAGGAACTCGAGATTCTAAGACGTTGGATGGAATCTGACCTTCCTCGTATTATGGTAATTCATGGTATTGCAGGTATAGGTAAAACTACACTTGTGCTAAAATTAATTGAGGAATACAAGGGTAAGAAGAATCTATATTGGTTTAGATGTCATGAATGGGATTCTTTAAAAACATTCCTTTTACCTCTTTCACAATTTCTTGCAAGGCTAGAGCGTAAGGGCTTGGACGCTTACCTTAAAACTCATGAATCAATAGACATTTCAGAGGTTGCCCATATTCTAGAAAGTGAACTTTTGGAACTCGATGCCCTTATAGTAATCGACGATTTTCACAATGTTAAGGAAAGTATAGTTCAGTTTTTTATGGCGTTTGTAGAGATACTCGAACGAGTTCCAGGCTTGAAACTTCTTGTAAACTCAAGATACACAAGAGTATTTTACGATAGAAGAGATGTTGCTGTAAAAAAGACTGTTGCAGAAATGCCACTTACAGGACTTGACAAGGAAAGTTCAAGAGAATTGCTACTTAACCGAGGAATCAACGAAACGCTTGTTAATACAATCTACAAATTGACTGATGGACATCCTCTATCTATGGAACTTGTCGACCCGAACGAATCGCTCGAAAGACAGTCTGATATAAAAAGATACATTTACGAAGAGATTCTCTCTAAACTGACAAGCGAAGAAGAAGTTGTTCTTTCGGCTGCTTGCGTTTATACCTATCCCATGAGCGCTAAGGCTTTGATGAACATATATGGCGTGTCCCATAAAACAATAGATAAGTTGGTTGAGAAATCTTTTCTTCAGGAAATCTCTTACGAGACTTACGAGATGCATGATATGATTAGAGAATTCTTTTACGAACGTCTATCCTCATCTGATTTGAAGAAATATCACGAAAGTGCAGCAAGATACTATCTCGAAGAATACGAGAAAGACAAGTCGGGAACAAGTTGCATGGAAGCAATTCACCATTTTATGAAAGCAGAAAATTTCCAAAAAGCATCGGAACTTGCAGTTGAAAACAACGAAACTCTTATTCAGAAGGGGTTTTTAGAAGATTTGCTTCAAATAACCGAATGTTTAGATGTTAAGAAGGCAGGCAAGTACTATCCATACATACTTGCAATCCAGGGAGAGATGCTTTCAATCTGGGGAGATTGGTCAAAAGCAATAAATGCATTTAAAAAAGCACTTGAAGAACTTTCAAGTAACGACATAGAAAATATGAGCAGAGAAACTCGCAAGTGGGCAGGTCGAATCCATAACAACCTAGGGTCCATATTTGTCAACCTAGGCGAATTCGATGATGCAATTACAAATCATACCAAAGCCCTCGACTATTTTGCCTCGCTCGGCTTGGTTCATGAGATGGCAAAAACATATAATTCTCTAGGCGTGGTAAAATATAGAAAAGGGGATTGGGACGGTGCTCTTGAACTATACCAGAAAGCGCTTGCGACTGCTAGAGCCTCAAATGATTCTTTAGTTATTGCAAAGGCATCAAATAATCTTGGTTTAATCCATTGGGAAAAAGGAGAACTTGACAAAGCAATAGATAACTTTGAAAGGGCAATAGAACTTTTCGAAGAATGCGGTGATAAAGTTAACGTCGCAGTTGTTTATAACAACCTAGGTGATGTTTATCGTGATAAAAAAGAGTATGAGAAATCAATTGAATTTTTCGAAATGAGCCTACAACTTTCACGCAGGTTGCGTGATAGGCAGGGTATTGCAAGGGTGTATAAGAATCTTGGAGAGACATATCGGCGGCTTGGTAATTTAGAAAAGGGCTTGGAATATGGAATGAAAAGTCTTGATATACTGCAGAAGCTAGGAGACAAGCAACAACTTGCCGAAGTGCATTGTCTTCTTGGTCAGTGTTTAAAAGGCGAGCAAGGGCTTGAGCATTTGAAAAAATCGTTAGAACTTTTTACGAGCATAGGTGCCGTTAGAGAAATAAACAGGACAAAAGAGATAATTGCCACAAGGACAAAATAGAATTTGGATAAGGAGAAAATATGGGATTAAGACATTCAGATTTCGGGGATATATACTATGGCTGGAAATTGTCTTGGTATGAACAGATGAGGAATCCCAAGCCTATACCTAAAAAGAGATGGGTAAATTTAACCACAAAACACCTTGATTTGATGAAAAAAATCGGAATTGTGTTAGTAATTCCTGGTTGTATAGGTATAGTTTTGGGCTTTTTCCTTTTTGCATTTGGCATTTATATAGGATTATATCTTTTACCTCCCTCGATACTATTTGCGATTTTGGGATTTGTCCTTATACAAACTTCAGAAAATATATCTCCTGATATTTCAGATGAGATAAGATATCCAATTGATGAAGAGATTAACTCGATTATGCTTAGAGAACATGCTTTGCATGAAAAAGATGGTAGATTAAAATATCAACCTCCTTCGTTTGGTATTCTATGCCCTTTCTGTATGAGCCGAAGTGGTAATATTAGACCTGATGGAGTTGCGATATGCACTGAGTGCAATCAGTCATTTGTTCCGGGACATAAAATATGACATAAACATGACATAAAATTACAATACCTAATTCCAATACAAATATAGTGCGATAACAAATATTATTAACAACCATAATGTTACGAGAATAAGGCTATGAGAAAACAGAGATTGAAGGAGAAAAGATAGCAAAACGATAATACGAAAATAATAGAAAATAAATAAAGAATAATAAGAGATAATATTATGAGCGAAGAAAGGCAAATAACAGTTAAAAAAGCAGATGAGAGTTCTGGCGAATTGAAGATGGATAAGTTATCAACTGTAACCACAAATCTAGGTGAGGAAGTCCCGCTACTTACGAATTGTATAAGTTGCGGGATGATGCCCATGTACTTTATCATGGTAACCTTGGATCTGCCCTATTTTGGAGAAGTTGTGCAATCTACGCTTTTCTGTAAATACTGCGGATTCCGCACCGCAGACATCATAATAACACAACAGAAAGAGCCTACAAGATATATATTCGAGATAGAAAGCAGCGAAGATATGATGGTACGCGTGATTAGGTCGACATCAGGGACTATTCACATACCTGAAATTGGGGTTTTAGTAGAACCTGGACCTGCATCGGAATCTTTCGTATCGAATATAGAAGGCGTCCTTGTTAGAATAAAGGAAGTTGTGCAGATGAGTTATGACTTTGCAGAAACAGATGAACAGAGAGAAAAAGCAAGTAATCTTCTTGAAACCATCGATAAGATAATAGCAGGAGAAGCAAAAGCCACAGTCATATTAGAAGACCCATATGGTAATTCCGCAATACTTTCAGAGCGCGCTAAGGTATGTAAACTTACAGAAGATGAGGCAAAGGGATTAAAGACTGGGATGATAACATTCGAAATTGAGAGCGCAAAGGATGAAGCAAAGGGAGAACAAAAATAGTTTTTTGTTCTTTTTTATAGGCATGCTTAATTGGTATGAAGTTAATTTCCGTGCGGTGCAAAGATGGATTTGAAAAGGTTAGCAGGTGAAAAGGCTGTTGAATATGTGAAATCAGGGATGATAGTTGGCTTGGGAACTGGCTCGACTGTATTTTATACAATCTCACTTTTAGGCGATTTGGTTAAACAAAAAAAATTGGATATAAAAGGGGTTCCCACGTCGCTTTCTACCGAGAAATTGGCTCGTGAGGTCGGCATACCATTAACGAACTTGAAGGAACATCCTGAGATAGACATAACCATAGATGGAGCAGACGAAATAGACCCAAACTTGAATCTAATTAAAGGCTTGGGCGGCGCGCTTTTACGCGAAAAGATAGTTGCTGCATCTTCGAAATATGAGATAATAGTAGCAGACGGTTCTAAATTAGTTGAGAAATTAGGTAGTAAGGCACCTGTTCCTGTCGAGGTATTGCCATTTGGTTGGAACGTATGCAAAATGAGGTTAGAGAAATTGGGATGCAAAGTTTCTTTAAGGGGTGGAGAAAAATACCCATTTGTAACAGACAATGCATGCTATATTTTAGATTGTAAATTTGATGAGATAAAGGATGCGAGAGAACTTGACAGGAAGATAAAAGAAATACCTGGAGTGTTTGAGACTGGACTTTTTGTTGACCTTGCGCATTTGGCAATAATAGGGACATCAGAAGGTATAAAGATAAGGAAAAAATAATATTCTATTTTCTTCAAAATTTTTTACTGTATCTGGTGTTGTTATGGGATATAAGAGTGCATTTGATGTACGTGCGAAGGAGATAATGACAAGGGCGCCTTTTACGATGTATAAATGGAACAGGCTAACATCTGCAATAGGCTGTATGAAAGATATGGAGATACATGAATTACCGGTAGTTGATAGAAAGAATAAACTGGTAGGATTGTTAACATTAGATGGAGTATTAAGAAGAGGAAAAAGGGAAGCAAATGCAAGAGTAAATTCTGCAATGACCAAGCCACCATTGTTACACGAAGATAGCAGTTTACCTGAAATTGCAAAGACCCTGATAGAAAATGATTACCGTGCAGTCCCTATAGTTGATGATAATAGGATAATAGTTGGGATTGTAACAAGAACCGATGTTGTTAAAGCAATGAAAGGAATCAAAGAACGATTTGTAGAAAAGAGATTAGAAGAAGTGATGGCAAAAGAGTTAAGTGTGGTACATGAGGAAGATACAATTCCAGAGGTTCGGGCAATTATGAGAAGAATGAAGGTACCCACATTACCAGTAGTAAATTCAGATGGAATTCTTATAGGAGTAATAGGAGAGAAAGACATTTCGAACTTTTTTGAAATCGATTGGGAGAATGAAGATGTTGGCGAATATGTAGGTGAACAGATACCCGTAGATAGCAATGTATGGAGTTTTATGAGCGAACCTGCGATATACTTGAGACCCAATGATACCGTAGGGGATGCAATAGATAAGATGTTGGAAAATGACATATCTTCGGTTGTAATTGTTGAGAATATGATACCTATAGGTATGATTAGGAAATGGGATATAGTAAATATGCTTACTTTGCTTGAGAAAAAGGATATGATATATGTGCAAATAAGCGGTTTGCGTGGAAAGGAGCAGATAGTTTACGATGTTATTTACGATATAATACAGAAACATGTGCGAAAAATAGGAGAGAGATTCAAGGTATATGGGATTACTATGGTTGTGAGAGAATACGGGCTTGGAAAAGGTAAGAAATATTCAATCCATGCGCGGTTGCATACGCCCTTTGGGATATTTTCATCTCAGACTTATGACTGGGATATTTTTATTGCAGTTGATGATTTAATGACAAATTTTGTATCTAGGATTTCGAAGATAAAAGAAGGCAGACAACCTAAACATAGGTTGATGGGTACGGAATCAGTAAAGGAATGGAGAGCGATAGCTGATGCAGCATATACCCTACCCGATTACTATCTTGAAGGTACAGAGGAAGTTGTATAGATTATATAAAAATTGTATAAATAAAATCCCAATTATATAATAAAGATAGAAATATAATAAAGTTCAAAATATAATCGAACCTTTCGAATTTATAAAATCCAAGCCGACTGCCAGTAATAATAAAAATAAAAGGAAAGCCAAAATAGTTTGAACTAAAATCAAAAAGTTCGAAAAAATTTTAAGAAAGCACCGAATAAGAGTTGTAATTGTCCTTAAGTGAGTTTTTTGGGAAAAAAGAAGGAGTTGATAAATTTAATGGCGATTGAGTTTTAAACTTTATGAGTTGTACTGTTTGATACTCGATTATGATATCAAATCTAATACTAACTAATGCAAGTTGTTCCAAAGTTAGCATTAAGTTAGGATATAACAATTGGGAATGGAAAATGAAAAGGCTTTTAAGTGGAAATGTGTTTTAGGAAAATGAGTAATATGGAAGGAAAAATTACACCAATAGCATTTGTAATAGCGATTCTATTGCCCGTGATTTTAATAATAGCAGGATTGCTGCTTGAAGGGACGAATGCGAATCCAGTACTGCTGTTTTGGTCGATGGTCTGGCTTGGAAATGGCATAGTATTTTTCATGTTAGCCCATGAATGATTTTTATTTTGGACTGTAGTCTTGTTTTGTATTTGAGTGAGCAATTATATTTTTTATATTTTTATATGTTTAAGAATGGAATTGAAAAAGAACGTTTATTGGCATTATGGCAATATAAAACCAAAGATTTTATAATAAGAAAGTAATTATGAAAGCTTGTAAGGTGGATGCGGTGAGTGCAAGGAATGATGTTTGGGCACATAGACAGAAGCACTCAATATATAGCGTGGCGATATCTGGAAATGGAGAGTATATCTCAACTGGTTCAAAGGATGGAACAATAAACTGTTTTGATAGACAGGGCAAACTGTTATGGAATTACAGCACAAAAGGGCAAATAGGTGCAGTTTCATTATCATCAGATGGAAGATATATAGTAGCAGGTTCTGCAGATAAGAATGCGTATTGTTTTAGGTGGATGGATAAACTTCTTGGCAAATATGGAATAGGAGAGCCTGTGTTAGCGGTATCTATATCGGGAGATGGAAAATATATAATGATAGGCTCTGCAGATGGTGGATTATTTTGGATAGAACGAGAATCAGGAAAACTGCTATGGAGGTACAGGCTTACCGCGCCGGTATTTGGAGTTAGCTTGGCGGAAAATGGTAAGTTTGCATCAGCCTGTTCTGTGAATTCAGTATTATGTTTTACTTCGGGAAAGTTGGACTGGAAATTTGATGCAGGGGGGCATATTCTTGGCTTGGCTATGTCCTCAAATGGGAAGTATGTATGTATAACAGCAGAGGATAACTTTCTGTATTTTTTGGATAGAGGAACTGGGCAGGTGATGTGGAAGTATAAATCAGAATCGCCGATTTGGGGAGTTGCGATTTCGAGTAGTGGAGAGTATGTAGTTCATGGTTCTGATGATGGATTTGTGCATTGTTTTAATGGCATAACAGGGAAGACGCTTTGGAAATATAATGCAAAGACGAAGATATATGGTGTGTCCATTTCTGCGAAAGGGACGTATATAGTAGCGTCGTCAATAGATGAGAACATATTCTGTTTTGAGAATTATCTTGTAACTTCGAAGTTTGCCTTGAAGCATACTCATGACCTTTTAGAAGATGCAGAAGCATTGGGGATAGAGGTAGGCGAGATAAAGGCGATTATAAAAGATGCAGAGGAGGCATTTGCTGCAAAGGATTATTCGAGGGTGTTTAAGCAGTGCAAGAATGCAGACGATGCGCTGGTTGCACTTATTGAAATGAAGAAGACGGAAATACCAGTTGCCAAGCCGGTAATTGAAGTTTTAGAAACAGAAGAATCGAAGAAGATGAGGAATTGGGTAATTACCCTTGGAGTAATAGATAGGTCAGTAAAGTTCGACCCTGAGATAACGAATGCACTTATACCACTTTACAATAAACATGAGGAGTTACTTCACGATAGCACGATAGAAGATAGAATTAATGATTACACATCAAAGATAGAGATGTTTGAGAACATCCTAAAGAATTATGAAAGGATATCAAAACTAAATCCTGCTGCTTCTGAAGGAATTATGAAGGTAGGAGACGAGGTTAAAGCAGGGATAACGGCGTTGAAGAACACAGTTGACCAGTTGAAAGAACTTCAGCATGAGAAAGAGAAGACGATAGTAGAACTTGAGGACCAGGTTAGGTTGCTTGTAGTCGATTGGTTGACTGGTGTTTCGAGGTTAGCTGCAACAGGAGAGGTTCTTAAAGCCACAGAGAAAAGAGAGCGAGAAATAACACAGATGGTAGAAGAGATAATAAATGAAACTATGACTAAGTTTAAAGTTCAGCCGGGAGTGAAAGCAAATGAAACAAACGTAAAATCAGATGAGTGTGTAACAAAACCAGTAGAAAATAAGGTTCAAACAACACCACTGAAGGCAGAAAATGGGAAATCTCGGCTTTCAAGTTGGATAGAGCCTTCGGATATGAAAGGAAAGAAATTACCTGAGAATCTTGAGAAATCAGATATAGACGAACCTGCGCCTGTGGGGGATGAGGAGCCTGCAGTGATAGAACCCTCAACAATGAAACCAGTAACTGAGTATAAGCCTGCCAAATTGCCTGAGAAAATTGAGGCAGGAGTTGAAGAGATACTTACTGAAATGAAGAGCGAGATAGAACAACCTAATATAGAAAGCAGTAAACCTAAAGATGTATCGGTATCAGAAAGTGGAAAGATTGCAGAAGTGGCTACAAAAGAAGGAGAGGTTAAGCAACCTAGCGAGATGGAGATACAATCTGCCAAGCCGGTGGATACGAGTAAAGCAGATGAGGGACCCATATTTGTGATAGCAGACGAGGAAGAGCATAAAGAAGATTTTGAATTGCTTGATGAAGATGGGAATGTTGTGGATAAGGATACATTGGAGAAATTAATCCAAGGTGGAGAAACAGAGAACGAGGCGGTATTCGAAGAGATAAAAGAGGAGAGCAAGGATGAAAGTAAAGATGAGAATAAAGGAGATCCAGAAATTGAGAAGAAAGAGACTGATGCGGAGAAGGGGAAAGTAAAAGATAAGGGCGAAAAAAGAAAGGGTAGGCGCGGAAGGAAGAGCAAGAAAGGGAAGGAAGAAGAAAGATTAAAAGAGGAAAAACGCGAGGAAGTAAAAACTAAGGAAGAAGAGAAAGAGACAAAAATAAATGAAAAAGATGAAGAAAAGAGAGAGAAAGAAGAAGATAAAGAAAAGGTATTGGTAAAAGATGATAAATTGAGCGAAGAAAAGATTGTAGATAAAAAAGTATTAGATGTGCCGAAAGAAGAATTACAAAATTTGCAGAAGAAAGAAAGGAAGAGGCAGAGTGGTCCTGATTTAGAGTTTGATTAAAATTAAGAGGATAATTTTCTATGATATTTTGTTATTAGTTTAGTTAATTTAGCATTAATACAAAGTATAATAATAAGATGTGCAATAACATGAATGAGTAAAATGAGTATAGTTCGGCTTGGAGAAATGGTATTAAGATGGTGCGGGGAATGCAACCTTCCTGTTTTAGATGAGAGAGAATGTGGGATATGCAATTCGCAAACTTTAGAAGTGAAATATACGCCGCCGGGCGATGTTAAGCCTGCGTTTCCTACTGAACTCAAAAGGATAAGAGAGAGTGTAGATAGAGCGTTTGGCTCAGGCTTGGGAGTTTTTCTCATACCTGAGGATAAGATAGTAGTGCTGAACAATTCGCCATCGCTTGATAAGATGGATGAGGTGATAATAGACGGCTTGGTGATTGGTTCTATAGTGTATGACCTAAGAAGAGGCTGGAGATATCAGGCGAGGCTAGAGACTGCGAGGAGATTGTGCAAGGAAGCGAGCAAGGGCTGGATTGTTGTAGATGATGGTGCAATAGAGCCTATATTGAAAGGGGGTAGTGCATTAAATCCGGGAGTAATAGAGTGTGCAGATGGGATAGAGGTTGGGGATGAGGTAATAGTTCTAACGAGGAGAAGAGAAGCGCTTGCGGTTGGCAGTGCGAAATCGAGCAGTGAAGATATGCGCATGCGTAAGAGAGGGATAGCGGTAAGGTGTAGGGACAAGGGCTTGGACGGTAGTGAAAAGATATTGAAACCTACAAGGATGAGTGAAAAAGGATTAGATATTAAACTAAGAGAAGTAAAAGATGATAAATGGATAAAGATGTGGAGTTCTGCGGTTGAAGCGAATGTAAGGAGTCTAGAGAAGCGAGTAAGTGAATCTAGTAGGTTTATAGGTAAGGTAGTATGCGAGCATGTGAGCAAGGGCTTGGATGTCGCAGTTTCATATTCGGGGGGTAAGGATTCGTTAGTAACCTTGAATCTTTTGCTTGAGATGAAAATAAATCCTAAAGTGCTCTTTGTGGATACAGGCTTGGAGTTTCGGGAGACCGTGGAGAATGTGCATAGGGTAGTAAAAGAGAGCGGCTTGGAATTAGTTGTCGAGAGTGCAGAAGGAGAATTTGAAAAGAGTTATCCATATTTTGGACCTCCGGGTAGGGATTATAGATGGTGCTGTAAGGTATGTAAGTTAGGACCTACGACGAAGATGATAAGCAAACATTTTAATAAAGGTGTGTTGTCGTTTATAGGGCAGAGGAGATATGAGTCAGAGAGCCGTGCGATGAAAGGTAGAGTATGGAGGAATCCATGGGTATCTGGGCAAATTGGTGCAAGTGCGATACAATCTTGGAATGCGTTGCATGTTTGGCTGTATATATTTCAACACGGCTTGGATTTTAATTTATGGTATGAGAGAGGGTTAGAGAGGATAGGGTGTTGGTTGTGTCCTGCGTCGAGTATTGGAGAATATGAGATTGTGCGTGAGTATGAGAAAGAGAAGTGGGAAGACTGGGAGAAAAGGTTAAGAGAGTATGGTGATAAGAAAGGTTTTAAGGAGAATTGGATAAAGTATGGATTATGGAGATGGAAAAAAGTGCCTAAGGGTGTGATAGAGGTATCGGGAGAATATCGAATTAGGAAAGAGGAAGTAGATGAAAGGATGAGGTTTTACGCGCAGGAAGGGTATTCGCCATGTGTATTGGGTATATCTGTAGAAGGTGCGTTTTCGAAGAGTTTGAATATTGAGAGAGTAGAGAATGTTTTGAATGTAATAGGTGAAGTAAAGATAGATAAAAGCACGGGTTCGATAAGCGTTGGGGATAGAAGAGAAGTAGAGGTATATCCAGAAGGTGCGATGGTAATAAGAGGAAAAGACGAGAATGAGATTAAGGGCAAGTTAGAATTAGTAAAGAATCTGATAATAAGAGCGCATGAGTGTGTAGGTTGTGGAGTATGTGCAGGTAGATGCAATAATAAGGCGATAAAGATAGATAGTAAGTTTATGATTGATAAAGAGAAGTGTGTGCGTTGTGGGAAATGTATTATAGGACCCTGTCCCGTGATAGATATAGGAGAAGAAGAATTCTCTTTATAAAATTCTCTTTGTAAATGAGATTGTTATAAATGAGAATAGTTAGATTACGATTAGGAATTAGTTTAGATAAGTTAGTTTAGATTTTTTTGCCGACTGCTCTTTCCCAAACTTCGCAATAGGCTTGGGGATTTTTTAGCATATCTAGTTTTTCTGGTGTGAGTATGAGTCTGTAAAGGTCGCTTTTTTTAGCAAGTCCAAGGTCTTCGAAGTTCATTGGTTGAAGTTCTCTAAGAGAAGGTAGAGAAGGATAACTTTTATTTTCTTTGATAGTATCTTTTAGGAAGAAGTAGGCGCCGCCTTTTGTTCTTTTCATAGGTTCGTAGTACATAGAAGAATATTTGTACATCCAATTACCTACGGTGATTTCTTTTTGAGTTGGATTGATAGTAATGTGTCCGTATTTTGGAGGAATGATAATTTTGTCGCCTTCTTTAGCTTTAACGAAGCAAGTGTCGGTGAGTTTACCATCTTCTACTTTTTGCATGAAGAAGATAGCTTCGCCTTTAAGGACTTCGAAAATTTCTGGATAGGTGAAGTTTGATCTGATAACATTTCCATGATAGTGTCCATGAGTTTTTACGTATTCGTCGCCGAACATATATGGTGGGATTCTTGTGATGGTAAAGTTCATTCTAGAGAGGAGAATCTTCTCTTTATGGCTTGGGTCTAGGCAAATATCTCTATACATATAGTAAAGGATAGAATCTGTGGATTTTGCAAACCAAGCCGGGTCGTATACCACATCGTATAATTCAGAGAGTCTTCTCATTTCGGGGCTTGCGATACGTCTATCGCCATATTCGAGCGCAATTTTACCTGTTATCTCCTTGTTGTCCTCCATTATTGAACCTCCCCCAAGGGTACAGGCTTATATCTCAACATACCGAGTTTTGCATATCCGAACGATGCAATAATATCCATACATGCAATAACAGACCATAAAACTATCGGTCTTTGAGTTGAGAGTTCAAGGATACTATCCCAAATAAAAGTGTTAGGCTGCTACCGATAGCGCTTATAGTTGATGGACTTACAATTGATAGAAGAAGATATTATAGTGGATATGTATTTTGGTGTGTGGATCTGTTTACGCATGTACTTGTATCGTTTTTGATAGGCTTGGGTTTTAATTTTCCTCTTAGATTGGAGACGGTATTATATATAGTGATAGCAGGGACGATATCCGATGGAGATGTATTTTTGCATCCTTTATCGAGCAAATATAAGTGGGCATCGCACCATGGGGGAAGCCATTCTATAATCTTTATTTTATTATATTCTATCATAGTTTCTTTTTTGTATGTGCAGTTATCTTCTAAATTTGGCGGGTATCCTCTTACATCCGTTCAATCCTTTGGGTTTGCTTTTTTGCCTGGGATTATGCATATAGTTTTAGATTTTTTAACTTCTTGGAGTGTGCCGATATTCTGGCCATTTTCGAATAAAGAGTATAAATTTGAGATTGAGAGAGCGGTAAATCCATTTACCATACTTTTTTCATTCTCATCAACTGTATTCATGTTTGCTTTTTGGCCAAGCGAGTTTGTTATTAAGACGATTGTTTTTTTCTTGTTTGCGTATTTTGTTTTTAGAGTGATGGCGAAATTGTATCTCATTAAAAAGAAGAGAAAAGAAGGATATGTTACGGATGCTGCATCGACTAATTTGCCATATGTGTGGTATGTGGTCCATGATAAGAGTGATGAGAATAGGATATTTTTCTCTTGGTACAAAACGAACCTATTTTCGGAGAGGAAATATGAGAGTGGGGAGTTTTCGTTAAAAAAAGATAGGAATATAGAATTTCCGATAGATAGCGAGGAAAAGGCGATGCAGTATTCGTTTAATATTGATGAAGTTGAGAGGTATCTGTCTAAGTTTAAATATCCTGTAGGGAGAGCGATTAAGGAAAACGGTCATTGGAAAGTATGTTGGAGTGCGCTTGAGATGAGCATGTCGAAGTTCAGAGTTGCGGTTGTTGTGTTGCTTGAGCAAGATGGAAGATACAGAACAAGTAGGGGCTTGGTATAGGAAATAAGATAAAGGGAGAGAGCGATTAAGAATTGGGTGAGGGGATGAAAGAAAGGCTTAAGGTAGGAGACCTTGAGATTACAGATGAGTACAAGATATTAGGGGATAAAGCGAGCATAAAGGAAGTTGCGCAAGAGTTGCTTAAGTTAAAGAAAGGAATAGTCATTGTATTGGACAAGGCAAAGGAGCCCGTAGGCGTGATATACCCGCAGGTAATTATGCAAAGGATAGCAAACGGAGAAGACGTTACAAAGCTAGAAGCAAGAGATATAGTAGATAAGAACATACTTATCCTGAACAAGACAGATGATTTTGAGAAACGAACGGGAGATATTACTTTATATGCACCTGCGGCGATACTTGTTAATGACAAAGAGGGGAAACTTGTAGGGTATCTTTCTCCCTCGGATTACAAGAAGGCTTTGAAGATGATTACAAAGTAGTTGTTTTTAGATTATTCGATAGTAAGTAATATATGCCAGATTAGAAATAGCAAGATGAGGATATTTGAGATGGAAATCCTTGTTTCAATCGTGAGCACCTTTGTGCTATGTTGTCTAATAGGAGGAGCGACATACTACAAGAAAGCCCTTGATGGGCCAGGAAGTCTGCTTGCTTTTGTAATAGGGATGCTTATAGGAGTCTTTGGTCATATAATCTGGGTTGGGATGCTTCTTTTGTTCATGTCTGCGTCTTTTATAGCAACAAAGTTCAAGTATGATGCAAAGAAAGCAAGAGGGGTAGCCGAGGGGAGAGAGGGGACAAGGGGTGCTATAAATGTTGCGGCCAACGGCTTGGTTCCCACGATGATATGCATTATGGGATACTTAAGCGGCCTGGGTGGTTATATTGATATAAAATATACCGGCTTGGTGTTTATTACTGCCATCTCCTCTGCGGCATCAGATACCATGGCAAGCGAGATTGGCGTTTTTTCAGATAAGGTTGTGCTAATAACAAATCCGAGGATGAGAGTATCGCCTGGCACAGATGGAGGAATATCCTTGCTAGGCGAGTTTGCTGCCTTTGGAGCTGCTAGTTTTGTTTCTTTAGTATATTGGGTTGTGTCGTATCCATTTGGCATAGTTCCTGAAGAAGGATGTATGCTATTCTTGCCCATAATTTTTGGATTTATAGGGTGCCAGATCGATAGCATTTTAGGTGCGACTTTAGAGAGAAGAAAGATAATAGGAAAACATGCTGTGAATTTTCTATCGAGTATGTTTGCTTCATTTCTCGTTCTTTTTGTGATAATCCTTATTTGAATATGAATTGAAAAAGGACAAAGAAAAAGACCAAACTAAGATAGTAAGAATAAATGTGAATATAGCGAGGATATCATCTTTTCCGCCAGGTGTCCAGGGGTGCGTGCCTAAAAAATAATCAGAGAAGTCGTTTGATAACATGAATGCAAGTATTAATAAAGCATGTGAGTTTTTAATAGGTTCAATTCGATTGAATAGCAAAATAGATTGTATAGCCATTGCGGTATGGAGCGCAAAAAGGACATAAGTAAATTCGGGCTGAGAACCGAATGAGGTTTCGTAGTAAAGTGAGAGGGCAAATAGAGTCCAGATACCATATTTTATAAGACCTATGAATATAAGGAAATTGAATAAAGCAGAGTGCCATTTCTTGTGGAGTGCGAGTGAGATAAGGAGCAAGGTTGTAAAAAGAGGGCAATCGGGGATAAAGGGCCAGAGATAGATTGGCGAAGTCTGAAGTTGATATGCATAGTAATAATATCCGAAGAAGGTACCACCTATATTTATAAGAATTATCGGAATTAAAAGGGATTTGTTTTCGTGAAATATATCTAACTTTTTGCGTACCATTGGTTGAACCACGGCTTGGAATAGATTGTATAGTATTTATCGATAACGAACTCTACATTGTGGAATGTATTTTTCGATGAGTTGAATGTGTTGGTTGATGAACTTAGTTTCTTAGATGGGTGCATTTTTCTCACGAAACCTTAGAATGGTGTTTCACAATCGTCGATATTAAGGCTCCAATGGAGGCGTTTGAAATTTCTCTATAACTTTCTTTATTTCACTTTCTTCTATACTTCTTTTCTTCCTCCCTCCCTCTCTTGGATACGGATATTCCCCTCTCTCTACATACCTCCTATACAATTCTCTCGCCCATCTCGCCCTTATTCTTTGGCTCTTCGCTATCTTCCTCACTGATTCTTCTCCCTTCTCCATCTCTCTTATGCTCTACCTTACTTTTTTCTTGCTTAGTTTCCTCATCTTCTCAGGAGAACTTTTACTTT
>Ga0078972_1007617_pt1 | contig 23850 bp, 19 predicted proteins | sample YelNatPaOPGAMG01_FD_67568 | JGI IMG/M metagenome (GOLD analysis project Ga0078972, IMG submission 67568) | Hot spring thermophilic microbial communities from Obsidian Pool, Yellowstone National Park, USA - OP-RAMG-01 (SPADES assembly) (version 2) | ecosystem: Environmental > Aquatic > Thermal...
CATAGTCCCGGTTATTCAATTCCACGATGGCTTCGCCATGTATGATTGTCCATTCACTCGCTGGAATGCCGTCCGTATGGGACCGAAAAGGGATGTGGCAGGGGGGGGGGGGAAGGGAGAGGGGGGGGGGGGGGGGGGCGCGCGGCGAACGCCGCGCCCCCCCCCGCGCCCGTGTGAGCGAGAGGGGGTGGAGTACGGGCGCTCAGCAGCCTTATCGTCTCGTTGTGGCCGCTAACCGCGGTCCGGTGTCGTTTCACGACGATCCCGAGGGCAAGCCTGTCGTCACACGGGGAGCGGGCGGGCTGGTGACCGTGCTGACGGACATGCTCCGCAAACACCCTGGCCTGTGGGTGGCTACCGCCCAATCGCCCGAGGAAACGCGCCTTGCCGAGACGGGCAAGCCGGTGGAGGTGACGCTGGCGGGCGACAAGTACCGCGTGCGCTACGTCGCTCCCACACCGGAAGTGTTCGACAAGTACTACAACATCGTCGCCAACCCGATGTTGTGGTTTATCCAGCACTACCTCTGGGACCTTGGGCGCCATCCGGATATCGGTGTCAGCGAGGTCGACGCGTGGCACACGGGTTACGTGCCCGTGAACCGCATGTTCGCTGAAGCGATCCTCGATGAAATCGGCACTGCTCCCACTGGTTCTCCGGGTGCCGGGAGCGCAGCGCGGGGCAGTGGCCGCAGCGCACGTCGCGCTGGGCGCGACAGCACGGCTGGCGGCGGCCCCTCGGCAGGGCAGCCGGTCGTGCTCCTGCACGACTACCACCTCTACATGGTCGCGCCGCAGGTACGCTCGCGGGCGCCGGGGGTGTTCTTGCAGCAGTTCGTGCACATCCCCTGGGCCCAGTCGGACTACTGGCGCGTGTTGCCGCGCGAGATTCGCGAGGCCGTCTTCAGTGGCCTGCTCGCCAACGACATCGTCGCCTTCCACACGGCGCACTACGTCGACAACTTCTTGCGGGGCTGCGTCGACGTGCTGGACGCCTGTGTCGACCATCGCCGCGGGATCGTCAAGCTGGGCGAGCGCGAAGTATGGGTGCGCGCCTATCCCGTGTCAATTGATCCAGCTACCTTGCGTGAGCCCGCCGAAGACAGCCGCGTCCTTGCTGAGGAGCGCGAGTTGCTCGCTCGGCGGCGCGAGTACCTCGTCGTACGGGTCGACCGCCTCGACCTGTCGAAGAACATCATCCGCGGCTTTCTCGCCTTCGATCGTTTCCTCGACAAGCACCCGGAGTTTCGCGAGCGCATCACGTTCCTGGCCCTGTTGCAGCCGTCGCGCGAGGACGTCGAGGAGTACGTCGAGTACCGGCGGCGCGTCCTGCGCGCCGTTGAGCAGGTGAACACGAAGCAGGGGACGACCGACTGGATGCCGATCGACCTACGTATCCAGGACAACTTCCCTGCCAGTCTGGCGGCCTATCGCAATTACGACGTCCTGTTCGTGAATGCGATCTTCGATGGCATGAACCTGGTGGCCAAGGAGGGTGCGATCGTCAATCGGCGGGATGGCGTCCTCATCCTGTCGGAGAACACCGGTGCCTTCGAGGAGCTGGGTGCGTTCTGCGTGCCGGTCAACCCCTTCGACATCGAGGAGCAAGCTGACGCCCTCTACAAGGCACTGACGATGCCGGCGGCGACGAAGCGCCTGTTAGCCGAGCGCATCCGCGCCGTGGTCGAGCGTAACAGCGTTGCCAAATGGGTCGACGCTCAATTCGCCGATATCGAACTGCGACTCGCGCGTGGGCCAGGGGTTCCCGCGAGCGGTGCACCGGGGCGGCGCTAACGTACCCTCGTCTGGGCGGCGTCCCTGATCTGGGCGGCGTAGATGCGCTCGTACGCTTCCACCATGCGCGCCACGCCGAAGCGCTCGCTGGCTACCCGGCGGCACGTGTACGGATCGATCTCGTCAACTCGCGCGAGGGCCGAGAGCATGGCCTCGGTGTCGGCGACGACGAAGCCTGTGCGACCATCTTCGATCACCTCGCGCACAGCTCCGTCGGGGAAGGCGATCGTTGGTGTCCCGCAGGCCATCGCCTCCAGCATCACGAGGCCAAAGGGTTCGGGCCAGAGCACCGGGAACAGGAAGGCCTTCGCCCCAGCGAAGAGCTCGCGCTTGCGTGCGTCGTCGACTTCGCCCAGATAGACGATCTGGTCGTCAAGCTGGGGGAAGATGTGTTCTTCGACCCACGGCCGGTAAGCCTCTTGTAAGGCGCCCGCCATGATCAGACGGTGACCGGAGCGTCGCGCCACCTCAATCGCGATGTGGAAGCCCTTAGCCTCGCAGAGGCGTCCGAAAGCGAGGAGGTAGTCGTCCTTGCGTTCGCGGAACGGCCACGTCTCGACGTCGACGGCGTTGTAGACGGTGCCCGCCCAGCTCATGTCGGCGGGCGCCAGGGTGCGTTGGTAGTCGCTGATGGAGACGAAGGCCGCCGCTGTGCGGAACTGCTCGTAGAAGGGGAAGGCGATCTCATCGAAGGCGCAGTGCACCGTGTGCACGAGGGGCGCCGGAGCGCCCAGCGCGGCGCAAGCCGAAAGGACGCAGAAGCCCGTGTGATCGTGCATGACGTCGTAGCCGTCGGCGGCGATTCCCGCCAGCGCGAAGGCGGCGTGGCGGGCCTCGAGCGAGGTGTCGTGCATGCGCTCCGGCTGTTGCCGGGCAAAGAGTGACTGCAGACGGGCCTTCGTCTGCGAGTCGCCAGTAGCGTAGAGCGTCACCTCGTGCCCGCGCTCGACAAGCCCGTCGCACAGTTGCTGGACGACCCACTCGATGCCGCCGTAGCCGCTTGGCGGCACGGAGACCCAGGGCGGTGCTATCTGTGCGATCCTCATGGCGCAAATTGTATCGTGAGCCGCTCATGGGGAGCGAATTGCGCTGGCGGGAGGGGGCTGCGGTTGGCAGGGCTCACGCGGGCGAAGTAAAGTGAGCTCGTGAGCGCACGGTTGCTGTATCTGGATTGCGCGAGCGGCGTGAGTGGCGACATGCTGGCGGGCGCGCTGCTCGGCCTCGGCGGAGCCGAGGCCGAGCAGCGCGCCCGCCAGCACCTGCGCGCTGTGGGCATCGATCCCCAGGTTGTCCACGTGGGCGAGACGACGCGCGGTGGCTTCGCCGCGCGCACCTTCGAGGTCGACGATGAGCCAGGCTTCGTCACGTTCGCCGAGCTCATCGCCGCGGTGAGTGGGGCGGAGGAGCTGCCGCAGACTGTACGCGACACGGTCGTTGCGGCGGCCAGGCGCATGGCGGCCGCCGAGGCCGAGGTGCACACGCAGAGCATGCACATCCACGAGCTTGCCGGTTTGGACACGGCTGTCGACTTGATCACAGTTGCATCCCTCCTGGAGACGCTTCAACCAGCGCGCGTGATCAGTTCGCCACCGGCCCTTGGTGGGGGGTACGTGGAGACTGCCCACGGCCGCTTAAGCGTCCCAGCACCGGCCGTCGCGGCAATCCTGCGGGGATTTCCGACAGCCGGTGGTTCTCACGAAGACGGTGAACTCACGACGCCGACGGGCGCTGCTCTTCTTACTCAGGTGACGGATGAGTTCGGACCCCTGCCTGCCGGGACGATTGCGGCGGTGAGCTACGGCGCCGGAAAGCGCGAGCTGACTGGCCGCCCGAACGTGCTGCGTGCCGTCCTGGTGACGGAGACTTCGCCTGCCCTACGAGGGTCGCTGGCGGTGAGCGCGAACGATGCTTCCCTTGGCGGCGCAGGTGGTTCGTCTGAGGGTTTGCAGCTTTTGGAAACCAACATCGACGACGCGACGCCAGAAGTCCTCGCTCACGCGGCCGAGCGCGTGCGCGCCGGTGGGGCCCTCGACGTCTGGTTGACGCCCGCCTACATGAAGAAGGGGCGGCCAGGGGTCGTGCTGCATGCCCTCGTGCGGGTCGCCGATACCGAGCGCCTGGCGGGCTTGCTCTTCGCCGAGACAACCACGTTTGGCGTGCGCGTGACGCCGGTAGGACGTCTGTGCTTGGATGAGCGGACGGCGACCGTCGAGGTCTTGGGCGCGCGCGTGCGCGCGCGCCTAGGTTACCTCGACGGTCGCCTCGTGACGGCCTCACCCGAGTACGAAGACTGTGCGGCGGCAGCCGAAGCCGCCGGTGTGCCGGTAAAACGGGTCTACGAAACCGCTTGCGCATTGCTGCACGAGCAGTCCTCGGTCTGGTAGTATCGAGCGTGGCCACGAGAGCTTCGGGGCGCTCAGATGGTCGGCAAGGCGACGTCGTGAGCGCCGTCGGCTAGCGTGGTTGCGTCGTCGTCAAGGGTGATGGTTGAGAGCGTCGTAAACAAGGTCATGAGGAGGACGCGTTGAGCACAGCTACCGCCATGAAATCCGACATCGAGATCGCGCAAGCGGCGCAGATGCAGCCTATTCAGCAGATCGCCGCGAGAGCCGGCCTGCTCGAGGAAGAACTTGAGCTCTATGGGCGCTACAAGGCGAAGATTGATTACCTCTCCGTCCTGCGGCGCCTGGCCGACAAACCCGACGGTAAGATCATCGATGTCACGGCGATCACGCCGACGCCGCTGGGCGAGGGCAAGACGGTAACGTCGATTGGCCTCACCGAAGCGATGAACTCGCTCGGTTACAAGACCATGCTGGCCATTCGCGAGCCCTCATTGGGTCCCGTGTTCGGCATCAAGGGCGGCGCCGCTGGTGGAGGTTACTCACAGGCCGTCCCCATGGAGGACCTGAACCTCCACTTCACGGGCGACATCCACGCGGTGGGGGCAGCCAACAACCTCTTGGCGGCTATGGTCGATACGCACTTGATGCACGGCAACGAGCTGCACATCGACCCGCTGTCGATCTCCTGGCGACGGGTGGTCGACATGAACGACCGGGCCATGCGCCAGATCATCAATGGTCTCGGAGGCAGGCTGAACGGCATCCCGCGTGAGACAGGCTACGACATCACGGTGGCCAGCGAAGTGATGGCCATCCTTGGGTTGGCCACCTCGCTCAAAGACCTGCGGGAGCGCTTGGGCCGCATCACGTTCGGCTACAGCACCGAGGGCAAGCCGCTGACTGCCGAGGATATCAAGGCGGCGGGCGCCATGACCGTCTTGCTCAAAGACGCTCTCAAGCCGAACCTGATTCAAACGTTGGAGGGCAACCCCGTGCTCGTGCACGCCGGGCCCTTTGCCAACATCGCCCAGGGCAACAACTCGATCATCGCCGATAAGGTCGGCATGAAGCTGGCCGACTACCTCATTACTGAGAGTGGCTTCGGGGCCGACCTGGGCGCCGAGAAGTTCATGGACATCATCTGCCGGTACGGCGGCTTTGCCCCCAGTGCTGTGGTTATCACGTGCACGGTGCGCGCCCTGAAGATGCACGGCGGTTTGCCGGCCGATCCTGAACTGCTCAAACAGCAGAACGACGAGGCGCTGGCCAAAGGTTGCGAGAACCTGGCCAAGCAAATCGAGAACATGAAGCTGTTCGGTATCCCTGTGGTGGTCACGGTGAACCGCTTTGCCTTCGATCGCGACCACGAAATCGAGATCGTGCGCGGGAAGGCCCTTGAGGCAGGTGCCGAAGACGCCATCCCGATCGAGGTGCACGCCAAGGGCGGCCAGGGCGGCCTCGAAGCAGCCCGGGCGGTCAAGGCGGCTGCCGACAAGGGCGGCGACTTCCGCTTCCTCTACCCGCTCGACGTGCCAATCAAAGAGAAGATCGAAACCATCGCGACCAAGGTTTACGGCGCCGACGGCGTCGACTACCTGCCCGAGGCCGAGGCGAAGGTGAAGCTCTTCACCGAACAGGGACTCGACAACTTGCCGATCTGTATGGCCAAGACCCACCTGTCGCTCTCGCACGACCCGGCGCTGAAGGGACGGCCGCGCGGCTTCCGGGTGCCGATTCGCGACATTCGTCCGGCGACCGGGGCCGGCTATCTCTACCCGCTCCTTGGGGAGATGCGCACGATGCCCGGCTTGCCCAAGCGTCCAGCTGCGGTCGACGTCGATATCGACGTGGAAACGGGACGGATTATCGGGCTGTTCTAGAGTCGGTGGCGGCCAACGCTCAACGAACGTGGCGCCGCGCCAGCCCGGCAACGCCTTGGCTGGCGCGGCGCCACGGAGTGCCGTTGGCCGCGGCTCCCGCAGGGCGGCCGCACTGACGCTTCGTCGAGATGCGGCCGCCCTGTGAGTTCGCAGTCGTGTGAGGGAGGCAGTCAATTGAGCGACGAGAAGGCGATCTACTACCCGGGCGAACCTCTGCGGAGCTACATGGACGCGGCCGCCTCGGGATCACCCGCCCCGGGCGGTGGCAGCGTGTCAGCTACGGTCGGCGCTCTGGGTGCCGCCCTGGTCTCGATGGTGGGCAACCTGACGATCGGTAAGGAGAAGTTCGCCGCGGTCGAGGAGCAAGCCAAAGAGCTCATTAGCGAGGCGGAACGTTTGCGCCGCGAACTCATCCTCCTGCTCCAGGACGATACGACCGCCTACAACGGTGTTATCGCTGCTTACAAACTACCCCGCGAGACCGAGGAGGAGAAGGCCGCCCGCCACCAAGCCATTCAGGAGGGGCTTATCGTAGCCGCCGACGTACCCCTGAAGACCTGCCGGGCGGGGCTGCGGGTCTGTGAGCTCGCTCGGGTAGCCGCCGAGATCGGCAATCCTAACGCGATTACCGACGCTGGCGTCGCAGCCCTGCTGGGCGAAGCGGCTGCCCAGGGCGCTGCCCTGAATGTCGAGATCAACCTTGGCCAGATCGACGACGAGAACTACAAGCGAACGACGAGTGCCGAGATTGCCGACATCTTGGCGCGGGCGGCGAGTTTGCGCGATGAGGTGCTGCGCTTGACGCGGGCAAAACTCTGAAAGCTTCGAGGTGATGGGGCGGCGCGTACAGTGCCAGCCCGAGGAGGAGACGATGACAGCCCAGATCATCGACGGCAAGGCGATTGCGGAGCACATACGGCAGGAGATCACTGCTCAGGTGGCTGAGCTGGCGACGTGCGGCGTGAAGCCGGGCGTGGCCACAATCCTGGTTGGCGACGACGCGGGCGCACAGTTCTATCGCGGCCAGATCGAGAAGAACACCGACAGCGTGGGTTTCGCGTACTTCAGTCACGTCCTGCCGGCGACCACCAGTGAGGCCGAGGTGCTGGAGCTCATCGCCAAGCTCAACGCTGATCCGCACGTCCACGGCATTTTGGCGCTCATGCCGATGTCGCCGGGCATCGACCAAGCGAAAGTCTTCAACGCGATTGATCCCCTCAAGGACCTGGACTGCGTGAACCCGGCCAACATTGGCCACGTCCTCTTGGGCGACTTCCTCTTTGCACCGGCCACGCCATCAGCGGTGATGGAGATCCTCGATCGCGAGGGCGTTGAGCTGCAGGGCCTCGATGTGACGGTCGTTAACCACTCCAACATCGTCGGCAAGCCGGTGGCTTTGCTGTGCCTGAACCGGAACGCCTCAGTGCACGTCGTCCACGTCTTCAGCAAGGATGTGCCGGCCGCCTGCCGGGAGGCCGACGTGCTCATCAGTGCGGCTCCGGTGCAGAACCTGATCAAGGGTGACATGGTGAAGGAGGGCGCCATCGTCATCGATGTCACGACCATCCGTGTCGAGGGTAAGCAGGTCGGTAGCCTCGACTTCGCGGCGGTCGCTGAACGGGCGGCGAAAGTCACGCCCGTGCCGGGCGGCGTGGGTCCCGTGACGAACGTCATCTTGCTCCAGAACGCCCTTAAGGCCTGCAAGGCACAAACCGGCGCCGTGTGACGTGGGCTGGCGGCTGCCGGTTGACGACCGTCAGCCGACGGTCGTCAACCGGCAGCCGCCAGCCCTTCCAGCGCGAGTGTCGGTGTCGGGAGCGTGCGATCCCGGCCATACGCCATCAGCCGCGCTGGCCCGTGGCGTGTATACTTGGAATGTGGCGATGAGGCTCGCCGTAAGCGCGGACACCCGCTGATGGCCTCTGCGCACAGCAGCTAGCTGTCAGGAGGCGTCTCATGTCTACTCTCGTCATTGTCCACTCGACATCTTCTGCGATTGTGCCGCGCTTCGACCGACTCCGCAGCGGCGGGCTCTTCAGCAGTGGTCTCACACCTGCTCCGGCCACGAGCTTCGATTGGCCGCGGTCGGGCTCATCGAATCAGTGAGTCTCGTGGACGAGCAACCAGCAGCGATGGTCGACCTCACCTCGTCGGCGCCTGGCGGTCCGACGGCTGCGGCCTGGGCCCTGGGCCGGGCAGTGACCGAGGCGGTGGCCCAGGTCGTCGTCGGCAAACGCGAACAGATCCGCCTGGTGCTCATCGCCTTGTTGAGCGAGGGACACGTCCTCATCGACGACGTGCCCGGTGTCGCCAAGACGCTCCTCGTCAAGACGGTCGCCGCCGCCAGCGGCCTGCGTTTCGCGCGCGTGCAATGCACCCCCGACCTCTTGCCTGGCGATGTGACCGGCAGCTTGGTGTTCAGCCAGGAGAAGGGGACTTTCGAGTTCCAGCCGGGGCCACTCTTCGCCAATCTCGTTTTGGCCGACGAGATCAACCGCGCCACACCGCGAACGCAGTCAAGCTTCCTGGAGGCGATGGAAGAGCGCCAGGTAACTGTCGAGGGACACGCCCACGCCCTGCCGCGGCCGTTCCTGGTGCTGGCGACGCAGAACCCCGTTGAGCTGCGCGGCACGTTCCCTCTGCCCGAGGCGCAACTCGACCGCTTCCTCCTGCGCCTGCGCATGGGCTATCCAACTGAGGAAGAAGAGGTGGAGATGCTCGAGCGTTTTCGCCAGGCCTCGCCGTTGGAGAAGGTGTCGGCGGTGACCGACCCGGAGAGCGTGAGCGCCGCGGCGGCCAGTGTACGTGGCGTCGAGGTGCCGCCTGAGGTGCAGGACTACGTCGTGACTCTCGTGCGCGCGACGCGCTCCGGCGGCTTGGTGAGCCTTGGCGCTAGCCCGCGGGCCGCTCTGGCGCTCATGCGGGCGGCACAGGCCGCCGCGGCCCTTGACGGGCGCGACCGCGTCCGGGCGGCGGACGTCGCGGCGCTCGCCGGCCCTGTGCTCGGCCACCGCTTGACCCTGAGCCACGCCGCGACTCTGGAGCATCGCGACGCGGAGGAGGTCGTGGCCGAGCTTGTCGCGGCTCTGCCAGCGCCAGCGGAGGCGACGCCGGGTGAACGCGCGTAGGACCATTGTCGCAGGTCTGGTCGGCCTGCTCGCGGCTACTCTGCTTGGCTCTGAGGCGCTCATCTTCGCCATGTTCGCCGTCGTGCTGTTCGCGGCGCTCGTTCTGCTGACGACGCGGCACGCCTTCGACCGCGTGGAGTACCAGCGGACGCTGTCGCGTCGAGTTGTCGCGTGGGGCGGTGAGCTCGAGGTCACCACGATCGTGGTGAACAGGAAGTGGCTGCCCCTGATCTGGCTACGTGTGCGCGACGACTGGCCGGCGTCAGTACAGCCCGTCGGTTTCAGGCTGGGGCCATCGTCGAAGCAGGCCACGAAGACACTGGCGCACGTCTTCTCCGTGCGCTGGTTCCAACGCGTGCGACGACGGTATCGTGGCCAGTGCCGGGAGCGGGGCACATACAGTTTCGGTCCGGCGACCTTGGAGGCGGGCGATCCCTTAGGGTTGGCCACGGTGACCGAGGAAATCCCCACGACTGCGACGGTCGTCGTCCTGCCCAAGGTGCTCGCTATGCCGGACTTAGCTCTGGCGCTCGGTCGTCCTTTGGTGGCCGAGGCAGCGCGGCGGTCATTCGTGCGCGATCCGGCGAACCTCGTTGGCGTGCGCCCTTATCGAGCGGGCGATCCGGTAAAGGCGATCAACTGGCGCGCCCTGGCACGCACCGGTGTCCTGCACACGAACGAGTTCGAACCCTCCGTGACGGCCGCGGTCCGCATCTTGCTCAACATGCGCGTCTATGAGTACGGCTGGCAAGGGATCGACCCGGACCTTATGGAGCTACTCTGCGTCGTGGCGGCTTCCGCTGCTGCCACTTTGAGCGACGAGGGTTTCGCCGTGGGCCTGCGTTCCAACGGGCTTGTGGCGTTGGCGCGCGAACCGCTCGATATCGAACCCGCTCCCGGCACCCTCGCCGAGATCCTCGACGGCTTGGCACGTCTGATCGTCTTTCCGCCGCCGCCCTTCGAGAGCGTCTTGCTCAGTGAGCTTGCGCAGGCCGAACGTCCGGCGGAGTACTTGGTGGTCACGCCAACGTTTGCCGGTCAAGTGGGAGGCCTGGTCGCTGAGCTGCGCGCCAGTCGATCGACGCACGTGATCTACGTCGGTGACGAGCCCGAAGACGGCGCCGCGCTCGTCGATTGGCGGGTGCCCCGCTCGTTTGACTGGAGGGCGAACGGTGCGCTCGCGCTTGCTTGATGACGTTGCCCTGCCGGGCCTCGCGGCCTTGCTCGAGGGCTTGTGGCTTGGCGCTGCGGTTGTGGTGTTCGTTCACCAGTCGGTGCTCCTCCTGGTTGGTTTGAGTGCGGCGCTCGTTGGCATCGGTGGCGGGCTCGGTGTACTGGCGCGGCGCACGGCCCTGGGTGTCGGCTTGCTGCGCGGGATACTCATGGCCATGGCTGGGGCGGCGGTCGCGGGGCTCGTTGCCGTTCAACGGCCGGAGTCGTGGCGTGGCGGTCTCGAGCTCGCCTTCGGTGAACTGATCGGCGTGACGCTGGCGCTCTGGATCGGCGTGCGCGCTGGTCGCCTCGTGATCCGCCCCGAGGATGCCCTCAGGCGAGTCGCGCGGGTGCTGGCCTTCGTCTTGATCATCGTGCTGCTCACGCGCCTTCAGGGAGTGGACCTGCCGCACGCGGGTCCGATCGTGGCCGGCGTCATGGTGGTGGGGGCGCTCTTTATCGCCCTCGCTCGCCTGGACGACGTGCTCGCTGTCGTCGACCGGCGTCATGGCGTCTCCAGTTGGGGTTGGTTCCTCGGGGTGATGACGGCGGTCGCCGCCGTGCTGGTCGGTGCCGCGCTGCTGGCCGTCGTTACTCACGGTGGTCCGCTGCTCTGGACGGTCTCTCTCATCGGTCATCTTGCCTGGTTAGGGCTCGACGTCGTGGGTTACATCGTGGGCTGGGCGGGTTATGGCGTCCTGCGTGCCTTCGTCTTGTTGGCTGACCTGGCGCACCTGCCAAAGCCACACGGATTTCAACCGCATGAGGCGCCTCAGCTGCACACGGCCACGTTGCCCAAGATGCGTGCGCACACGGCGACCCGTCTCACCTTCGTGCGCGACCTGCTGTACGTTTTCGCCGTTACTCTGGGGATTGGCGCAGTGCTCTTCGCCCTCTCGCGCGCGTTACGCCGTTACGCCCCCGAGAGCGAGCGTGAGAACGTCGAAGAGCGTGAGTCGCTGCTCTCGGCTTCCGAGCTGGCTCGGTCGTTGCGGACCCGCTTGGCCCGTCTGACGTCGCGGCGCCGGCGGATGCCGCCGCCGGCCTCGCCGAACGAGGCCGTGCGGCGCGACTTTGCCCAGCTGGAGATGTCTCTGGCGCGCATTGGCCGTCCACGTGAGCCAGCGACGACGGTACGCGCCTTCTTACTAAGCTGCGGGGCGAGCGCCATGGCCGAGGCCATGGCGCTCGCCCATACCTACGAGATGGCGCGCTACTCGTCTCGCTCCCTCAGCTGGGAACAGGCACGCCAGTTCCACGACAGCGCGGTGCGCTACGTGGCGGTGCTGCAATCGAGCGGCGGTAGCGGCGGGCGCTCCTCGCCGTAGCCATTACGTGGCAGCGGGCGCTCTTCACCATAGCTGTGCCTCGGTAGCCGAGGCGTCGGCCGCCAGGCCCGGCCGCCACCCGAGCCGCTACGGTGGCCACGGAGGGTCGCTGATGGGTCGCCAACCCGTGGGCTCTCTGCAGGAGCAGGGGCATGAGCAGCAGTTGGCGGTTCGCGCTCTCTCCCCGGCAGCCTGGGTGGTAGTTCGGGGCCGGCAGCTTCGACTTGCCGACAGCTTCGACTGAGCAGGCAGCTTCGACTGAGCGGGCAGCTTCTACTGGGAGTTACCGAGCGTGACGTACGTGCGGGCGCGCGCGAGCGCGTCGCGCACCTGCGCGACGCGCTCGCGCTCTGCCTCAGCCTCGTGCTCGGCCATGGTCCGGTGGGCCATTCCGTGCTCAATCGCCTTGTCGAGCGAGCGCTGCAAACGGTCGAGCTCGGCATGACTCTGTCGTTGGGCTTGACGAGCCGCGTCGCGCAGCGCCGCCACGAGCTCACTGCGCAGGCGCCCGGCGTGACGGTTGCTGAGTTCGGCCGCACGTTCGCGAGCCCGACGGAGCAGCAAGCGGCGCCGCAGCGCGCCAGGCAGAGTGGCTTGCAAGCCGCCCGTAATGGTCTCCAGGGCGACCGGATCGTCGCGCAACTTGACGTCGACTGGGACCCTCAGTTCGTCGATCTGCGTCTGCTGCGGCCGCGCGACCGGCACACCCAAGAGCTCTTCGGTGGTTGCCGCCAGCGACTCGGCCACCTCATCTAGTTTCGCGCTGAGCTGACGCGCGGCCACGGCAAGCTGGTCGGTGACCTGGTGCGCTTCGCGAGCCGCCCGCTCTTGCAGACGAGTGGCGATGACCTTGTAGAGGACCGTGTCGATGAGGCGCTCGTCGGGCTGCTGGCGAAGTTGCTCATCGAGCGTGGCCAGTTCGGCGATGAGGGCTTCGTGGAGCTCCGCTTCGAAAACCGCCGACCGTTCGGCGATCTCGCGCTCGATCTGCCGCACACGATGGGTGAAGAGCGCGTCCTGTTCTTCGGCCAAGCGCTGTATCTCGGCGCGGCTCGTCGCGAGACCCTCGAGGACGTTTTGGAGCCGTTCGGCGCCGCTGCGAGCGATCTCGTCACGCACCGCATACCTCGTCTCGAGGTCGTCGAGGAGCGCCCTGACGCGTCGCCGGGAGAGCCGGTCGAGGAGGGCCTCGGAACGCTGGCGTAAGAGGTCTTCCAGACCACGGCGCAGGGCGGTTACGCCAGCCTCGTGCCCCTCCTGACGCGCCCGCTTAGCTGACACGACGAAGAGAGGGCAGTCGTCGAGACCGTGCGCCGCCAGCCGATCGCGGATGAAGTGTGTCGCTTCGTTGAGCTCAGCCGCACTGAAGTAGTCGGCTTTGTTGAGGACGAACACGAGCTGGGCGCCACCGTCACGCAGCTGCCGGGCAAGACGTTCTTCGGCCTCAGTGAGCGTCTGGTCGACGGACAAGACGACCAGGGCGACATCCACATGAGGGAGGAAGGCCAACGTGAGTTCCGTGCCGCTCTCGTAGACCGAGCCGAGGCCGGGCGTGTCGACGAGGATCGTGTTCTCCGGAAGGTGAATCGAGGGAACGCTCACCGTGACGCTGCGCAGGCCCTTGCGGTTATCGGGGTTGCCCGCCTCAGTCACGAAGGCGCGCAAGTCGGCCGGGTCGATCTCTTCGCGGTGTCCGTCCTCATACTCAGCTATCGCCGCGCTCGGGCCGCGCCGAATCATCGTCACGATGGACGTGAGGGGGACAACGCCGACGGGCAGCACGTCGCTGCCGAGGAGGGCATTGAGCAGGCTACTCTTGCCACGCTTGAACTCGCCTAGAGCGACGACGTAGAGGTTGGACTCGGCGATCCTGCGCTGGACTGCCGCAACCTGCTCGGCTTCGTCTTCTTCGAGCAAATCGAGAGGTAGGCTCTGCAGGGCCTCGATTGCCGCCCCGCGGCCCTCAGCGGTCTTCTCTTGCAACGCTGTGTCATTTGCCAGTGTTTCCCCGGACATCTCTCACCTCGGCCACGTTCCAACATAAGACTCGACGGCGCGACGAGGAGCACGCTGCTCGTCACCTTTGGCTTCGCTCGCGTAGCGGTAGTCCTTCTTGCGGATGAATTCGGCCAGCTCGGCGTCGTCGGTTGTCATTGTTTGCAGGTGCTTGCGCAGCAACGCCTCCGCCACGACTGGGCTGGGCTCTTGCGTCAGTGCCACGACGAGGTGGGGCCGGCAAAGCAGACCCGGTGCGGCGAAGTACACTTGGCGGAACTCCTCCTGCGCTAGTTCAGTGAGTAGGCTGCCGATCTTGCGTGCCTCTGCCTCGGCGGCGGCATCGCACAATGGGCAGTTTGCCGCCGGCCGCAAGCCGGCGGTCGCTCGCCGGGCGCTGCGCGACGGTTTCGTTTCGGCTAAGGCTTCGTTCAGCGCGGCGATGTCGGATTGCAGCAAGGCGCGCATGAGATCGGCAACGCCACTCAAGTTGTAGGTCTGTTCGCTCACGGCTGAGTACAGCAGACGAAAGTGGCGCCCACAGAAGCCCTTGCTGCGCAACAGTTTGGCGCGCAGGCCAGCGTCGCTCAGACCTTCGTACGCCAGCCAGTGCACGCGGGCCTGTTCCTGGTCGTTCAGGAGAGTACAGATGGGGCACTCGCCACGCTGTGCCTCGCGGATGGCCTGACGCAGCTTGACGCCGTGCGGATCGCCGGATGTGTGTCGCTCCGGCGCGAACTTCTCAAAGTCGAGCAGTCCCATCGTGCCTCCCCACAAAAAAGGCCTCTGACCGAACCTCTGGTCAGAAGCCATCAGCGCCTGCGCGCGTTGTCGCGAGCTTCATCGCGGTAAGCACATTATCGCATGAATCGTGTCCAGCATGAGCGGAGTACCTGCACGCCTGCCTACCAAGATGCCTAGATTGGCGACCGTGTACGCGCCAGCTGCTCATTGCCAGCGGCGAAGCAGCCGAGTTCACACTCGGCTTGCGTCGGTGTAAGCTGATTTTGTGCTCCCTGGAGCGGCAGCGCCCATGGGCATGCGGGCGCGGCGCTGATAGCGGTAAGCGAAGGAAGTAGAGTCGGTTGAGGAAGTGGGGCATGAACACACGCACGTATTCCCTGAAGCGGTGGCCCGCTCTTTCCCGGGCGGTGGCCTAAGTGTCTCGTCGTCTTGTTGCCCGGCGCGCCGGCGATGACCACGAACCTGGCCGTTCCGGACGTGGAAGTACACTCGATCTGAGCCCCGTAGCCGAGATCGTGGCGCGCTTCCCCGACCCGGAGAGCGGCCTCATCAGCATTCTCCAGCAGGTGCAAGCTCACTACGGGTACTTGCCGGAGGAGGTTGTCGCCGAGGTGGCGCGCTGTGCGCGGGTATCGCCGTCGCGGGTGTACGGGGTCGTGACCTTCTATGCTCAGTTCTCGACCGTTCCCATCGGGCGGCACAAGGTGCGCGTCTGCCAGGGCACCGCTTGTCACGTGCGCGGCGGCGATGAGGTCTTACGGGCTGTCGAACGGGAGTTGGGTGTCAAGCCGGGGGAGACTACTCCCGATTTGTCGTTTGGCCTCGACACTGTGGCCTGCCTAGGCGCCTGCTCGCTCTCCCCAGTGATGACGGTTGACGGTCAGTACTACGCCAAGATGAAAGGCTCACGTGTGCCAGCAGTGCTGAAACAGTATGGGGCTGCGTCCCCTCAGGGTGCGAACGGGTCCCTGCAGGCCGATTCCGCCGCCGCAGTGGACAGTGGCGGTGTTCGAGCGAGCGAGAGGGAGAGAGGGGGCGCGTGAAGATGTCAGCGCCCTTGAGTTCTCGCGGTGGTTCAGCGGCGCCCTTGCGCAGCCGTGCCGCGTTTGACGCGTATCGAGCCGCTCTGAAGGAAGAGGCGCAGCCGTCGGCTGTGGTGCGTGTATGCGGCGATACGGGTTGCCGCGCCGGTGGTGGTGAGGCAGTGTTCGAGGCGCTGCACCGCGCGGTCGCCGCACAGGGCCTCTCCACTGCCGAGGTGCGTCGTGTGGGTTGTCCAGGCTTTTGCTCGCGTGGTCCGGTGGTCATCGTCGATCGCGACGGTCAACCCCCGGTCTTCTACCAGATGGTTGAGCCCAGCGATGCCGGCGAGATCGTGCGCCAGTCGGTGGTCGGGGGCGGCGTGGCCGAGCGATTGATCTACCGTGGCGCAGGCGGAGAGCCGCTCGCCGAAGTCGATCAAGTTCCCTTCTTTGCTGGCCAAACTCGCATCGTGATGCGTGACTGCGGCATCATCGATCCGACGAAGATCGAGGCCTTCATCGCGCGCGATGGGTACACGGCCCTCGCTAAAGCCCTCTTCGAGATGACGCCGGAGCAAGTCATTCAAGTGGTTACTGAGAGCGGCCTGCGTGGCCGGGGTGGTGGCGGCTTCCCCACTGGCGTCAAGTGGCGCCTCATGGCCCAGCAGCCGAGCGAGACCAAGTACGTGATCTGCAACGCTGATGAGGGTGACCCGGGGGCTTTCATGGACCGTGGCGTCCTCGAAGGCGATACACACGCTGTCCTCGAGGGCATGATCATCGGCGCCTACGCGATGGGAGCCCATAAGGGCTATGTCTACTGCCGAGCAGAGTACCCGGTCGCCATCGAGCACCTCCATATCGCCATCACTCAGGCCAGGGAGCTCGGGTTACTCGGCGACGACATCTTGGGCAGCGGTTTCTCCTTCGATATCGAGGTGAAAGAAGGCGCCGGCGCCTTCGTGTGCGGCGAAGAGACGGCGCTCATCGCCAGCATCGAGGGCAAGCGTGGCATGCCGCGCTTGCGGCCGCCGTACCCGGCGGTGGCCGGGTTGTGGGGTAAGCCCACGACGATCAACAACGTCGAGACGTGGGCCAACATCGCGCCGATCATCCTCAACGGAGCGGAGTGGTTTGCCGCCATTGGCACGTCCGGTAGCAAAGGCACGAAGGTCTTCTCGCTCGCCGGCAAGGTGGCCAACACCGGGCTTGTCGAAGTCCCGATGGGCATCACCCTGCGCGAGCTGATCTTCGGCGTGGGCGGCGGCATGGTGCGCAACCGCCACTTCAAGGCGGTGCAGATGGGCGGACCTTCGGGCGGTTGCCTCAGTGCTCAGCACCTCGATCTGCCGGTTGACTACGACTCCCTCAAAGAGGCTGGCGCCATCATGGGATCCGGCGGGGTCATCGTCATGGACGAGACCACTTGCATGGTCGATCTGGCGCGCTTCTTCGTCAGCTTCACGCAGGCGGAGTCCTGCGGTAAGTGCGTGCCCTGCCGCATAGGCACCAAACGGATGCTGGAGATCCTTGAGAAGATCACGCGCGGCGAGGGCGAGATGGCCGATCTCGACCGCCTGGAGAAGCTCGCCTTGACGATCAAGCAGACGAGCCTGTGTGGCCTGGGGCAAACTGCTCCAAATCCAGTGCTCTCGACGCTGAAGTACTTCCGCGAAGAGTACGAGGAGCACATCCTCTTCAAACACTGCCGTGCGGCTCAGTGCGAGGCGCTCGTCAAGGCTCCGTGTACGCACACGTGCCCGGCGAACGTCGACACGTCGAGCTACCTAGCCTTGGTGGCTGGCGGGCAGTTCAAAGAGGCTATGGCTGTCCACCTGGAGCGTAACCCGTTCCCCAGTATCTGCGGTCGTGTGTGCCACCATCCATGCGAGGCGATGTGTAAGCGGGCCGAACTCGACGAGCCGGTTGCCATCGCAGCAGTGAAACGTCTTATGGCCGATGAGGTGACGTCCGCCGAAGTGCTGCAGCCGGTGCCCCTTAGTCGTCCCAACAAGGTGGCCGTCGTGGGTGCCGGACCAGCTGGGCTCTCGTGCGCTTACCAGTTGGCGCTCTCTGGGTTCCCGGTAACCGTCTTCGAGGCCGAAGAGGTGGTCGGTGGCATGCTGGCTTACGGCCTGCCGGGGTTCCGCATGCCGAAGGACATCGTTGAGCGCGAGGCACAGGCGATCATCGACTTGGGCGTGGAGGTGCGCACGGGACAGCGGTTGGGGCGCGACTTCACCGTGCACAGTCTTCTCCACGGCGGCTACGACGCTATCTTCTTGGGGCTCGGCACGCAGCGGGCAAACGCCCTGGGCATCGCAAACGACGACGCTCCGGGCGTCGTGTCAGGCATGGATCTGTTGCGTGCCGTGAACCTCGGCGGTACGGCAGAAGTCGGCGACAAAGTCGTCGTCGTCGGCGGCGGCTCGGTGGCCATGGACGCGGCGCGGACGGCGCTGCGGCTCCAGGAGATGTCGGGGCGCCAGCGGGATGTCACCCTCGTGTACCGGCGTTCGCGTGCCGAGATGCCGGCGTATGAGTGGGAGGTGCTCGAAGGCGACGAGGAAGGTTTGCGGTTCGTCTACCTCACCGCTCCCAGTCGAGTTCTCCTCGACGCTGACGGCCACGTCGGTGGGCTCGAGTGCGTGCGTATGCAGCTGGGTGAGCCCGACGCCAGTGGACGGCGGCGTCCCGTGCCAGTTCCCAACTCGCAACATGTCATTGACTGCGACACTGTCATCTCTGCCATCGGTTTGTCCCTGAATGCCGAGGACGTGCGCGGCCAAGTCGAACTCACGCGCGACGAGACGATTCTGGTCGACCGGCTGAGCTACGAGACCTCGCATCCTAGGGTCTTTGCCGGCGGCGATGCGGTACGTGGTCCCTCGACGCTGATCGAAGCGATCGGCGACGGGCAGCGCGCGGCGTTCGCTATCGAGCGCTGTCTGACGGGTAGCTCTGCGCGGGCCGACTACCTCGACACCGTGCAGCGGCTGCGCAAAGTGCCGCAAGCCGTTGCTGCTGGTGATGGAGAGGCCGAAGCGCCGCGGGTGGCATCGGTGCGCGAGCCGGCAGATGAGCGCGTGAAGAGCTTCGTCGAGGTCGTGCGCACGATAACGGCTGAGGAAGCGCGTCGCGAGGCGTCACGCTGTCTGCGCTGCGACTTGGAGCACTGAACCGCGGTTCGGTTGGCGGTGTCGGTGCTGCGCGCGGCTCTCACGGGGGCGGCTTTTCGCGGCGGGCGGCGCGAGCGCGTCCCGGCAGTGAGGAAGCGGTCCTGGACTATGCCGCGGGGCGCATGTCACTAGTTGCCGAATGCAACAGGTATTTCACATCTCTTGACATTTTCTGACGTAGAATGTCGAATAAGCGCCAGAATGGACATCAACGAGAGGGGCTGCTGTGCCATTCCGGCTCGACCAGATCGACCGGCGGATCGTCTCACTGCTGCTTGAGGACGGCCGCATGTCCTCCGCGGAGATTACGCGCCGCATCGGTCATCTCTCCGAACGCTCCGTGCGCTACCGCATTGAGCGACTGATGCGCCACGGCGTGATCCATGTGAGCGCGGTAGTCAACCCGCAGGCGCTGGGGTTCGTCGTCATCGGCGACGTCATTCTCGAAGTCGCTCCGGGCCACCTGCGCGATGTCGCCGAACAGCTCGCCCAGTTGGAGAACGTGAGCTACGTGGCGGGGTCGGTGGGGGATGGTGACTTGAGCATTCAGGTGTACGCGCGCGACAACGAAGAGTTGTTCCGTTTTGTCGACGAAGTGGTCGGTAGAGTTCCGGGCGTGACGCGCACGCGTACTGTCATGGTTCCCTGGAAGCTGAAAGACGTGTATCAGTGGCAACTACCCGAAGGCGTTGGGTTGAGGAAGGAGGCGTCTGCCACGAGGGGTCAGGCAAGGCTCTCATAGAGCGATAGCACGCGCTTCAAAGACCGCTGCCCAGATCGAATGGCGCCGCGGTGGGGTGGGTGAAGACAGGCGGCGCTGAGGGCGCCCTTGCGGGGTGAGGATGAGACTCCGCTCTTAGCTGCCGCGAGAGCGAGAGTGCGTAGGGGGGCGGGAGCCCGTCGACGGGCTCCCGCCCCAAACGTTACACAAGTCAGGAGTTCAACGTATGCTCAAACTGTTCTACGTCACTGACATTCACGGGTCGAATGTCTGCTTCCGCAAGTTCCTCAACGCCCTGCCGATCTATGGTGTCGATGTGGCGGTCTTGATGGGCGACCTCACGGGCAAGGTCTTGGTCCCGTTTGTGGAACAGGCGCGCGGCAAGTGGGAAACCACCCTCATGGGCCAGCACTTGGTGATCGAGACCGAGGAAGAGCTCGCCAAGACCAAGAAGGTGGTCGAGAACGCAGGCTACTACTGGGTCCACCAAACCCCGGAGGAGTTCGCCGAGACGAGTGCCGATCCGGCTAAGGTTGACGCACTCTTCAAGAGTCTCGTCTTCCAGCGTATGCAGGAGTGGCTCGACTTGGCCGACGAGCGCCTTGCCGGCAAGCCCTACGTGATGTACATGAGCCCCGGCAACGACGATTGGTTCGTCATCGATGAGATGATCGACAAGGCCAAGCTTATCCACGCCTGCGACGACCGGGTGGTTGAGCTGGACGGACACGAGATGGTGACCAGCTCGTGGAGCAACCCGACGCCCTGGCAGACGCCGCGCGAGCTGCCCGAAGACGAGCTCGAGGTCAAGCTCGAGGGACTCTGCTCGCAGATCAAGAACCCGGAGACCGCGATCTTCAACTTCCACGTGCCGCCGAACGGCTACTCGCTCGACCTCTGTCCGAAGTTGGACGAGAACCTCACGATGTCCGCCGAGGAGAAGATCCACGCCGGTTCGATGGGCGCCAAGCATATGGTGGAGAAGTACCAGCCCCTGCTGGGCCTCTTCGGGCACATTCACGAGTCGCGCGGGGCGCAGAAGGCTGGCCGCACCTTGATGATCAACCCCGGCAGCGAGTACTCTGAGGGCATTCTCAAGGGCGTCGTCATTATGCTCGACAAGAAGAAGGTCAAGGATTACGTGTTCACGTCGGGCTGAGAGTGGGCGTTCGCCGTTTCACTATCTCCGCGTAGTCGCGAGAGGAGGTCGGTAATCACTCATGGGTCAGCAGAAGCAGTTCATTTTGCCGAAGGATATTCCGCTTGACCAGTACCCCAAGCCGGAGGTGTTCTTAAGCGAGGGGAAGCGCATCGTCGAGGAGGCTCAGAAGCGGGGCATCATCATGCGCGTCATGGGGCCGCTGGCGCTGCACTACTACTTCCCCGATCAGATTGACCTGTACGCGAAGCTCGAGCGCCTCGGTGAGCGCTACTTCACCGACATCGATTTTGCCGCCTACGGTAAAGGTCGCGGCAAGATGATGGATTTCATGAAGGAGATGGGCTACGAGTGCGACCTGCAGACGATGGTCGTCTCGGGCAAGACGCGGCACATCTATTACGGCGGCGCTGTGCCGATGATCGACGTGTTCTTCGACAAGCTCAACTACTGTCACGAGGTTATCTACGAGGGTCGCCTCGAGAAAGACCCGTACTGCGTACCGCTGTCCGATATCCTGCTGCAGAAGCTGCAGATCGTCGAGATCAACGACAAGGACCTGAAGGACATCGAGTTCCTCTTCGTGACTACCGAGATCGGCGACGACGACGAGAAGAAGATCAACCAGAACTACATCGCCAAGCGCTTCGCCGACGACTGGGGCTTCTGGTACACGGCCACGCAGCTCAACCTGCCCAAAGTCAAGGCACATTGCGATACGGTGCCGGCTCTGACGGAAGAGATGCGCACGCGTATCAAGGCGCAGACCGACAAGCTCCTCGCGCGCATTGAGGCCGAGCCGAAGACGAAGGGCTGGAACAAGCGCGCCAAGAAGGGAACCTCGAAAATTTGGTACAACGAGGGCTTCTCCGACTGGTGAGCAGGTAGCGATGGGTTCGCGGGTAGCAGCGCACCGGAAGGCGCCAGCAGGGGCAACAGAGAGGGAGACTGCTACCAACAGTGGGGTAACGTGCGCGGGGCGGCAAGCCTCGACAGAGGCTTGCCGCCCCGCGCACGTTAGTGCCCGTTAGCGCCCGTTGGCTGTCCCTGAACGGCCTTCTCGCTTTGAAACTACATCTGCCGAAAACGCCAAGATCTCGCGATTGCTTGACATTTTGCGTCACGAGAAGAGGATTCTCTGCGACGGAACGTACGGTACGTAAGGAGGCCACGTGCCACTTTGTTGCGCTGGGGTCGTCGATTCGTACACTCCGTCAGCTCACGGTCGAGGCGACGTCATCCTCGCAGTCGCTCCCGGCCAGCTTCGCGTCTTCGCCACGCCGCTGGCCACGCCCGACTCTCTGACCGACGTCGCTGGTTCGCAAGGCAGTGGCGAGCCAAACTTTCCGGCGCGTCCCGGTGTGCGCGAAGAACCGTCGCGCTGTGCACACGGGGTTGTGACCGTGCTCCCGGGTGTGAGCCGCACCCGGTCTGTCGCGGCCCGCTGGAAACGAGCGGGAACCTGCCAAGGGAACGTCCTCGCCAGTGCGGTCGAGGCAAAGGAGGTGCTGGGCTCACTTTCGTTACTGAGGGCTTAGGAGGATAGGAGAGTGCGGCAGTCCCCGCTGTCGCCTCATAAGTTTGTAAAGGGGGGAGAGAATTGGCACAAGAATTCGCGTACGCACGCAAGGCCAGCGGTTTGGTCCGTGGCCTGTCCATGCTCGACGCCTTTGCGGTCGGCTTCATGAACCAGGGGCTCACCCCGAGTATTTGGGTCACGATCAGCTTAGGCCTCGGCGTGTTCCTCGGTGGGAACCTCATTATCGCCTCGATCATCTCGGCTGTCTTGACCGTCATCGGGTTCCCGCTCGTTTGGGGTATCCTCGGTGGCAGCATGCCGCGTTCGGGCGGCGAGTACATCTACAACTCACGCATCATCCACCCGATTTTCGGCATCGCCCAGAGCTTTGGCGATGCCGCTATCTGGTTGATGTGGCTCTATGTCCTTGCCCCGCTTGCCGTCGATCCTGGCTTGACGATGTCTTTCCGTTACGTTGGCTGGTCGGGTGCCGCTGACTGGCTCGTGAGTTCCAACTGGCACACGTTCATTATCGCCAGCGTCTTTAACGTCATCGGTTTCCTGTTCGTCGTCTTCGGCATCAAGATCTTTGCCCTCGTGCAAAAGATCGTCATGGTCTTCGGCATCGGCGGCATGATCGTCATTGGTATGGTCTTCACCTTCACGTCGCACTCCACGTTTGTGAACAAGTGGAACGCGGCTGCCCATGCGAGCGGATCGTTCGACTACAACACCTTCATCGCCAAAGTTGGCGCAGCCGCGGGGGTAGCCATCCCCAAGTCGTGGAACTGGGCCGACACGATCGGCGTCATGGTGGCCATGTCGTGGCTGTTTGCCTATGCCTATTCGATCTCGTTCATCGCCGGCGAGGTGAAGCGCCCCGACAAGACCATCATCTGGGCAAACGTCTTCTCGATCTTGGTGCCGTTCGTCTTTATGTTCTGGACGGCCATCGTTCTGCACTACACGGTTGGCGACCAGTTCCTGCGGGCGGCGGCGTGGAACGATCAGAACGGCCCGATTAACGGGTTCAAGATGCCGTTTGGCAGCAACTTCATCGACCTGGCGGTTTACATCACCGGGACCTCGGGCTTCTTGGCCAAGCTGGGTGCCTTCCTCATGGGCTTCTCGTACGTAGCCTTCACGTTGTGGTGGCTTGCCCTCTCGTACCTGGCCTTCCCGCGCATCTTGTTCGCGTGGGGCATGGACCGTATGGGCCCGAAGTGGTTCACCGACATCAACCCGCGCTTCGCTAGCCCGGTGAAGAACCACATCCTCTGCTTGGGTCTGAGCGAGACGCTGCTCATCATCTATTACGCCTGGCTCACGAGCCAGATGCAGAACATCACGTTGACAGGCATGCAAATCACCTCGGTGTTCATGCCGACGGCACTCGCGGGCATCTTGTTCCCGTACATGAAGCGGGCCCGCGGCATTTGGGATTCCTCACCGTACAGGACGTGGAAGTTCCTCGGTTTACCGGTCGTGACATGGGGCGGCATCGTCAGCTTCATCTACCTGACGCCGCTGCTCTACTACTTCATCTTCAAGAGTGCGGTGAAGCAGTTCACCTTCGCGTCCGACATGCTCTTCATTGCCGTGTGGTGCTTAGGCATCGCCTGGTACTTCATCTGGAAGAGCCGCAGTAAGGCAGTTGGTATCGACGTGGGCATGACCTACGGGGAGCTGCCGCCTGAGTGAGGCAAACTGTCGCCCGCAGGGCGGCGAAAGGTCGCCCTGGTAGCTGAGGGGTTAGTTACTCAGCGAGTGAGCGAGAAGAGTGAGACGGCGCGGGGGCCGTGGCCCAAAAAGGCCACGGCCCCCG
>Ga0078972_1007618_pt1 | contig 23846 bp, 26 predicted proteins | sample YelNatPaOPGAMG01_FD_67568 | JGI IMG/M metagenome (GOLD analysis project Ga0078972, IMG submission 67568) | Hot spring thermophilic microbial communities from Obsidian Pool, Yellowstone National Park, USA - OP-RAMG-01 (SPADES assembly) (version 2) | ecosystem: Environmental > Aquatic > Thermal...
TAGGCGGTGTCTGAACCCGTCGGAGAAACTTTTCGGAGACGGGTGAGTTCGCCGTAGCCCGATTTCTGCGTAGTTTTGTCTGTACCGTAGCACCTGTCGTGAGACAGATTTCCCATTTCCTTCATTCACCCCCACCTACATCCTCCCCCCTCAAGGGGGAGGAAATATGGGTAAGGGATAGCTGAAAGAAGGAAAGGGCTTGTCTTTTACATCTGTACACTATACAATATTATTTATACATGAAAAATAATGGGGAAATATGATAAGAAGAGGGATTGCAACATTTACTCTGGATACAGGGCAGTGTCCGAAGTGGCTCTTTGAAAGGATGGTGAAACTTGGAAGGAGTATGGTTGAAGTGATTGTTGAAGAGTATGGACCTGATGAGTTTATAGAAAGAATATCTGACCCTGTATGGTTTCAATCACTCGGAACTGTTCTTGCCTTTGACTGGAATGCATCAGGACTTACCACAATACTTACAGCAGCCCTTAAAGAGTGCATCAGAGGAAGGGAAAAACAGTTAGGACTTTTCATCTGCGGCGGTAAAGGGAAGACATCTCTTAAAACACCCGATGAGATACGAGAGTGGGGAGAGATGACATCACTTCCAGAAGAAAATATCAATAACCTTGTCTATAACTCAAAGATGGCAGCAAAGATAGACAACTCACTTGTTCAGGATGGCTATAATATATACCACCACGCCTTTTTCTTTTCTAAAAATGGTATATGGGCTGTAGTTCAACAGGGTATGAATACTGAAAACTGCACAGCAAGAAGATACCACTGGTTCTCAAAAAATGTAAAAGATATTGTCTGTGAACCACACTCAGGAATATCCAGTGATATAAAAGTCCCCTGTCTGAATATGACCGCAAAAGAAAGCGAAGATAACAGAAATATATCAACAGAGATTGCAACTACATCATATACGGGACTGATAAGGGACCTAAAGATATTAAGAAAACACTCAAACAATCTTTCAAAGATGGTGGCTGTAAAATATGGAGAAGATGAGACCATATTTTTAGAACTGAAAAATACAGAGTTCAAGAGCCATCCTGTAGTAAATGAGGACTTCTCATATAATAGATACCTTGAAAAAATTCTGTGGACTGTATATCAAAGAAAGCCAGAAAATTATGAGAACCTTGTTGCGATAGCAGGTGTTGGGCCCAAAACAATAAGGGCACTCTCTCTGGTAGCAGAGGTTATATACGGAGCAGAGCCATCCTACAAAGACCCTGCACGGTATTCCTTTGCCCACGGTGGAAAGGATGGAACCCCCTACCCTGTTGATAGAAAGACCTATGACAGGACAATACTATTTTTTGAAGAAGTAATAAGGAAGATGCACATATCTCCTCTTGAAAAAGAGAAACTCCTGAAAAAACTCTATTAATTATTACTCAACTGTCACTGACTTGGCGAGATTCCTTGGCTTATCTACATCACATCCTCTCTTATAAGCGGTAAAACAGGCAAGCATCTGTAATGGGATAACTGTTAACACCGGCTTCAGATATTCATTATCAATCTCAGGAACACATATTATCTCATCTGAGAGATTTCTGATACTTTCCTCAATATAATCCGTAATTGTTATAACATATCCACCTCTTGACTTAATCTCCTGCATATTACTCAATACCTTCATAGAAAACCTGTCTTTCACAAGGACAAAAACAGCAGGCATATGTTCATCAATCAGAGCGATAGGCCCGTGTTTCATTTCTGCTGCAGGATACCCCTCTGCATGAATATAACTTACTTCTTTCATCTTTAAGGCACCCTCAAGTGCCACGGGGAACTGAATTCCCCTTCCCAAAAACAGAGCATTTGTCTTTTCTTTAAGATATCCTGCTATTCTTTCTATCGCCTGCTGTTGTAAAAAAATTTCTTTTATCTTTTTACAGAGCCCGTTAAAATCTTTCATACTTTGCTCAAAAACAGATTTTCTTATCCTGCCTGCTTTATAACCAATCAAAAGATTTAAGAAATAAAGGGCAACTATCTGGGATGTAAATGCCTTTGTAGAAGCAACCCCTATCTCTGGTCCTGCCTGTGTATAAAGCACATAGTCACTTTCTCTTGAAATAGAGCTATTGTAAACATTACAGATAGAAAGTATCCTCGCCTTACCCTTTGCCTCTCTAACAGCACCGATGGTATCTGCTGTCTCTCCTGACTGAGATATGGCTACCACCAAGTCCCCGGGGAGAAAAACAGGATTACGATAGCGAAACTCCGAAGCGTATTCCACTTCAACGGGTATCCTTAAAAAATCTTCCATCATATACTCCCCTATCAGACCAGAATGCCAGCTACTGCCACAGCCAATAATTATAATTCTTCCAGGTAAAAAATCTATTTGCGTTTTGCCCTCTATAAAGTCAAGATAAAGTGAACTGAATGTTTTTTCAAGGATAACTGGCTGTTCAAAAATTTCTTTTTGCATATAACTTTCAAAATCACCTTCACTTACGTTCTGTAAATCCATATCTATACGGGATATGCTCTTCTCAATCCTGGCCCCTTTAATAAAATCAATAATTTCAATACTATCTTCTACTACAAACATCTCCCCATCTTCTAAAAACAATATCTTATCTGTATAAGGTACAATAGAATGCAGGTCAGAAGATATAAAAAAGTCCTTTTCTCTTATGCCGATAAGTAATGGCGACCCTTTCCTTGCACCAATAATCTCATCATTATTTTTTTTAATAATCAAAAGGGCAAAACTTCCTTCAAGTTCCTTCAGGGACTTAGCTACTGCTTTCTCAAAACACAGCGACTTTCCATTTTCCTCAATCAGATGGGCTATCACCTCTGTATCTGTTTCAGAAACAAACCTGTGTCCTTTCTCTTCAAGTGATTTTTTTAATATATGATAGTTTTCAATAATGCCATTATGAACAACAGCAATTTCATTATTACAATCCGTATGGGGATGGGTATTTATAGAATTTACACTTCCATGTGTTGCCCATCTTGTATGGGCGATAACAAATCCCCTTTTAGAAACAAATTCAGGAATTCCTTCTACAAGTTCATCTATCTTACCCTTACCTACTCTCTTTCTGATTTCCAGAGAATTATCCACAAGTAAGGCATATCCACAGGAATCATATCCCCTGTATTCAAGGGATTTCAGCCCATCCCTCACAATCTTTTTAATATTACCTCTTCCTGAAAAACCTAATATGCCACACACTTTTTTCCCTTTTTCTCTTTTCTTTTCTGCATCTTCTCTTTTCCAAAACAATATATACAGATGTATGTTGAATCTTCCGGATAATACGCATATATATCTTTTTCTCTAAGCGATTTATTACAGACGCCGCATTTCTTCATTATATCCTCCCCTGTTATATTTTTCAGAAATATAATTTAAAACTAAAGATTGATACGCATCTCCACTTCACCTGTTATACAAAAACCACACCTTTCATAAAAGGTTATATTCTTTGTCTCACAGGAAAGTATTACCTTATAACAACCATTTTCTTTTGCCTTTGATATTAAAAACTTTACCATCTCAAGCCCAATCCCCTTTCTTCTACATTTTATATCAGTGACAACATTCTCTATATGTCCATAAGGTCTTCCACCGTGTGATAGATTTTGCTGGACAAGAAGCATAGCAGTACCTACCAATACCCCATCTGCTTCTGCGACACACAAACAATAGTCAGGATTTTTCAGGATATTGTTAAGGATTCCCTTCCCTTTATTTTTGTCTAACTCAGGTTCACCTGGCTTTGGTGGACTTAACTGTTTAAGTAGATTAATGATACCTTCCAGGTCATTTACATCCGCACTCCGCACCTTAAATTCCATATCGTCCCCCTTTCAAGTCAATACAATATTTATTCCGCTTTCTTTTAACCTTTTTATCGTCTTTGTGTAAATATCGCCTTTGCCTTCATTGGTTATGAGGGTATATCTCTTTTTATTCTTAATATCTATTTTCATCATCCTCATACTTCTTGTCTGATATGTGCACTCCCTTCCTATCTTTGAACTGTCTGCAAGGATAATCACCTCTCCTGCCTTTCTTATAATATGCTCCACCTGTTGAACAGTATTTATATCATCCGAACTCAATCCCCTGATAGATATACCAGGACTTCCGATGATAACCTTCTGTATCCGTGAGAAGTTATAGTGGATATCTACTATGCTGAGATTCTTGCGCGAGATTTCTCCAGAGACAATACCAACAAAATTTTCAAGGAAAAATCTTTCATATTTTTTAAGCCACAGGTTTAAAACAAATAGATTGTTTGTCCAGATCTTCAGCATAAAGTGCCTGTCTGACTGTGCAAGATACTCACCTAAATAAGAAACAGTAGTACCTGCGCCCAAAAATATCTCATCCCCGGTATTGATAAGATCCATACACTTGCGGGCTATCTTTTCTTTTACTTCATGGTTGAACTTCCTTCTTTTTTCAAATGCAAGAAACAGGTCTTTTATATCCATAAAAATATTTTACAATATGTTTTACAATTTGTCAAGTAAATTGTAAATAAAATTTCCAGTTGTATAACAAAAGATAGAAAAGTATAATTAATAAGCAATGAAAAAACTCTTTTGTATCCTGATTTTGTGGGGGATAGTGCCTGTTATCAAAACATACGGAGTAGAAAAGATTGTTATTATTTCCCCACACTGGGAAGGGGTACGGATTGAGACTGAAGAGGCATTCAAGAAGTGGCACCTTAAAAATTATGGTAGTGATGTGGAGATAGAATGGATTGACCAGGGTGGAACATCTGATGACCTTAAGTTTGTAGAGTCCCTCTTTAAGAAGAATCCGGAGAGTACAGGGATAGATATATTTTTTGGCGGTGGCATAAGTCCATACATAACACTGAAAGAAAAAGGACTCCTACAACAATACAAAATCCCTAAAGAAATACTTAAAAAAATACCTTCACATTGTGCAGGGATTCCTAACTATGATAAGGACTTTTACTGGTATGGCGTCATCTTAAGTGGATTCGGCATCTTATACAACAAGAAGGTCCTTAACTATCTATCACTCCCCTATCCTGAAACATGGGAATCATTAGGAAGTCCGGGATACTACTCATGGATAGGCAATGGGGACCCACGCCACAGTGGAAGTTTGCATATGATGTATGAGATAATCCTTCAGGCATATGGCTGGCAAAAGGGATGGGAGGTTATATTTTCAATAGCAGGTAATACAAAGACATTTACAGCGAGTGCATCATCTGTGGCAAAGAATACATCATTAGGAGAGGTGGCTGTTTCCCTCTGTATTGACTCCTATGCCCTTGCACAGATAGAGGTCAATGGTCCTGAAAATATGGGTTTTATCCTTCCTGAAAACCTCACAGTTATAAATCCTGATGCCATAGGTATTCTAAGAGGTGCTCCTAATCTTACGATAGCACAGAGGTTTATTGACTATCTTTTGTCTTATGAGGGACAGTTGATATGGATGAAGAAAAAAGGGACAGAAGGGGGACCTCAAAAGTATTCCCTTAACAGGTTCAGTATAAGACCGGATGTATATGAAGACCCATCTATAAAGAATACAGGTACCTTTAACCCCTATAAACTCAAAGGTGCTATAAACTATAACTTTGACTTAGCATCAAAAAGGTGGAACCTTCTGAATGATATGATAGGAGCCCTTGTTATAGACCATCATCAGAAATTAAAGAAAATATGGAGTATAATATCAAGGACAGACAACGAAAACCTGAAAAAACTCTTTTTCAGGGTACCGGTAGAAGAAAAGATGCAAAAGTTTTTATGGGAAAACTGGAATGACCCTGTATTTCGGAACCATTATATAAATGAATGGAGCAACTTTACAAGGGAAAAGTTCAGGTCAATAGAACAACAGATAAAAATTTACAGGTAATATGGGAAACCTTATTCTTGAAGATATATCAAAAAGGTTTGGCAGGACAGAAGTATTGAAGGACATCTCTCTTTCTGTTGAAAAAGGTGAGATATTTTTCATACTTGGGCCTTCTGGCTGTGGAAAAACAACACTGTTAAGGATTATTGCTGGCTTTGTATCACCTGATAAAGGCAGGATAATACTTAACAACAGAGACATTACCAGGATTCCACCCGCGAGAAGAAATATAGGTATGGTCTTCCAGAACTATGCACTCTGGCCACACCTTTCTGTATGGAAAAACATCTCCTATGGACTGGAGATAAAAAAATATCCGGATGAAATCATTAAAAAGAAGGTGGAAGGTGTCCTTGAGATAACAAAACTTACACCTTTCAAAGACCAATTTCCAGCAAACCTTTCCGGTGGTCAGCAGCAGAGGGTTGCACTTGCAAGGGCAATTATCAATGAGCCAGAGATTCTTCTACTTGATGAACCACTCAGCAACCTTGATGCAAAACTGAGAGAGGAGATGAGAACAGAGATACAGAGGATTCAGAAACAGACAGGCATAACAATGGTTTATGTTACACATGACAGAAGGGAAGCAATGGCTATGGGAAAAAGGATTGCTGTGATGAAGGATGGAAATGTTCTGGAGATTGGCTCCCCCTTAAAATTGTATTCTAATCCTGTAAACAGGTTTACAGCAGAGTTTTTAGGTGAGATAAATATCATAAAGGGAAAGATTGGTGGGGTGTTTGATAGTTATACTGAAATAGATAGCGAAGAAGGGAACTTTCTTGTAGCAAAAAGGATAACAGGAGAACAAGGTCAGGAAATAGAGATTGGATTCAGGCCTGAAAACATAAACTTTGAAGATGAAAAAAATAGAATAGGCGGGATGGTAAAAGAGATAGAGTATTCAGGGGAAACAGCAAAGGTAAGGATAGAAACACCAAAAGGAAGTACCCTGTATATAAGGGTTTTCCAAAACAAACTTAAGGATATAAAGATAGAAGAGAAGATATATTTTTCTGTACCCCCTGAGGATATTATTATATTTACTCAAAAATGAAGATAAAACTGATATATACACTGTGCCTGCTATTTCTTATATATTTTGTCCTGTATCCTCTTGTCCATATATCCATCAGCAGTTTTACTCTGGAGGGCCATTTTACATACGGAATATTCAAGACAGCACTTGCAAACTATATAGTCAGAAGGTCTATACTCAACAGTTTTCTCCTCGGCATAGCGGTTGTTTTTTCCACCTCTCTCATCGGTATCCCGCTTGCCTTTTTATTTATAAGATATATATTCCCGGGTAAAAATATCCTGAGGTCATTCTTCTTCTTACCACTTATAGCAAGCCCTTTTGTTGGTGCCATCGGAATGACACAGATACTTTCAAGATTTGGTAGTTTGAATATACTCCTTATGAAGGCAGGCATAATAAGACATCCAATCTCCTGGCTGGGTTCAGGACTTCTGGGTATCTTTATACTTGAAACACTCCATCTATATCCTATAATGTTTTTAAATATCTCTGCATCTCTGAATAACTTTGATATATCATCTGAAGAGGCATCCTATAACCTCGGTGCTTCTTTTTTACAGACATTTCGCAGGATTATCTTTCCTCTTTTACTTCCAGGTTATTTTGCCGCTTCATCTATTATATTCATATGGACACTCACAGACCTCGGGACACCACTTGTCTTTGAATACAGGAAACTACTGGCAGTCCAGATATTTAACAGCATAAAAGATATTAATACAAACCCTCAGGGATATGTCCTTGTACTTCTGGTAATATTCATCACTGTCATTTTGTTTACCCTGACAAAAAGATATATTACAAGACATCCCTATACCACAGAAAGGATTGCTGTTGCTTACACAGAAAGGCATCTGTCAGGTAAAAAACTTTTCTTGATATATATCTCCCTTTGTCTTCTTCTTTGCTTAAGTTTATTACCCCATATAAGCATCATCTTAAGTTCTATCTCTAAAAAGTGGTTCTTCACTGTTTTGCCTTCAGAATATACCGGTGAATTTTATAGGACCGTCTTTACCCACCACTTAACAAAGACAGGCATCTTCAACAGTTTATTTTTAAGCGGGGCAAGCACATTTATAGACATTTTGCTTGGCTTCACCATCGGATTTATTCTGGCAAGGACAAAGATAAAAGGGAAAAATATACTTGACCTTCTGGCGATGTTACCTTTAGCAATCCCTGGTATAGTGATGGCTTTTGGCTACTTTACACTCTTTTCAAATACACTCATTGACCCTAAAAATAATCCTTACATCCTTCTTATAGTAAGTTATAGTATCAGGCGGCTCCCTTACATTGTGAGAAGCACATACTCTTCATTCCAGCAGATAGGAAGTTCTGTTGAGGAAGCATCTTTTTCCCTTGGGGCATCTCCACTTACCACATTCAAAAAGATAACATTCCCACTTGTAAGTCCAGGCCTTTTTGCGGGTGCAATCCTTGCATTCTCTTTTTCAGTAATGGAGGTAAGCAGCAGTATCATCCTTGCTATAAGAGAAAAACACTATCCCATCGCCAAGGTTATATATACCCTTTCAGGCAGGGTAACAGATGGTCCTTATGTTGCCTGTGCATTAGGGGTCATCGGTATGATACTCGTAGGACTTTCTTACTACATATCTGCCCGCCTTGTCTCAAAGAAGATAGGAGAGTTTTTCCGTATCGGCTAACCTTTTTTTATCTTTTTCTTCATCCTTTTCATTTCAGGAGTTATTATCAGTTTTCTGCGAGCGGTCTGCAACTCTCTTTTATTATCAAACTCAAGCATTACAGGAAGCCGTTTCTCCACAGGAAGTATGTCAAACTTCTTATGCGGCTCAATCTGATACCAGTAGGCGGTTGAAGAATAGTCATTGGCAGTATGATTACCATGCCCGTGTTCAATCGTCACCTTTATGGACTTTCTGAAATGGATTGGATTGGTTATGTGAAAAACATAGGATGTCTGGTAGCCACCATACATCTTACCATCATAGAGCTGATGTCCACATATCGTTTTGCCTTCAAAGATAGAAGAACCACTAAATAAGAAGGCATTGTCCTGCATACCCCATGCCTGATGAAAATAGTCCTCACTTCCTGTCCCGTGTAAATCAGGGGGCCACTTATAACCATCTACCCATATCATATCATCTCCCTCACCCCACCAGGTCCCATGGAAGTTCGCTACAGAAAGATTACACCCAATATAATGTCCCCTACCCTCTGCCTCAAGAATCACATAGTTATTATGATAGGCAACCTTATCTTTATTTACAACATCGGCTTCAGGAGTATTCACCTTTATTTCAGGTCCCCACCCAGGAGTGGGATTTTCCCTTCTCCATTGAGAATGAAGATAGGCAATGTCCTCTTCAAACTGTTCCTTATACAATTCATAGTCAATGTGAAAATATTGACCATAATCCTGCTTACCTTCATTAACAACTTCTATCTTCGCATGCTTACGGAAAGGCATCTGTAGGTAGCAGTTCAAGGCACATCCAGCACCAAACTGATAGGGTGAAGAAGTTGAGGCAGTGAAGGGTAAACTGCAGAAAGAGTTAACTAAAGAGTGCCCTAAACAGAAAAAATCACCTAAAGGAACATTGATACTCGGATTCTTCTCACCATCCCAGTAGATTCTTAAAACGACCTCTCTGTATAGAAAAGGAATCCACCCCTGGGCCATCCATATATGTGTAATACAACCAGGTCCATCTATCTCCGCAAGAACCTTTGTTTCTCCTGCTTTTATCAACCACCTATCAGCATTTCTACCGCTTACATCATAACTTGATATCCTCTTTGTCTCTGCATCCTTTATCCTGCACAGCCCTCCTAATATCCCTTTTTCCATCTTTTCCCCTTTGTTATAAAAATTTTTGTACCATCTCTTTTACATATCTTCCTATGGCAAGTGAACTGGTAAGGCCTGGTGATTCTATCCCCATAAGATTTATAAAGCCAGGGACTTCTTCCTTTATCACAAAGTCCTTAAAATCATCTTCCGGACCCTGAAGTTTCGGTCTTATACCATACATCTCAGGGGAAAGGTCTTCCTTTTTTACCACTTGAAGATATCTACTGACCTCATTATAAAAAAGTTCTGCCTTTGTCTCATCCACTTTATAATATCCTGCACTTTTCTCATCAGGATATGCCTGCTCTTTCTTCTCTATATATTCTATATCAGGTCCTATTCGCAGTCCACCGCCGATTTTAGGAGTTAGATGAATCCCTAAAGAGGTCTTCCCTGGCACAGGATAAACAAGTATATCAACAGGAATATTCCTGGTGATAGAAAAATAGTCCCCTTTCGCCCAGTAAAGATGATAATTTATACCAAGCATCCCTGCTATCTTATCAGCAAAAAGTCCTGCACAATTAATAAGGACCCTTGTTGAGTATCGCTGGTTATCTTCAGTAAAAACAGTATAGGTATTATCTTCCCTTTCAATCTTTATAACCTTCTCCTTAAAGCCCGCCATACCCCCTGCATCTACAAATCTATGGTATAAAAAATCCATAAGGTTGTGGGCGTTAATAATTCCTGTTGTCCCTGTATATAAAGCGGCTTTACATACTACATCAGGGGCTATTTTTTTCACATCGGAAGCATCCAGAATTCTTATATCCTCTACTCCATTGGTAATACCTGTCTTATAAAGTTCTTCTATCGTTTTAATCTCACACTCTTCAACAGCAATGGTGAGTTTCCCTGTCTTTTTATAGATAAGATTAAACCTTTTACATATATCATAGATTGCCTTATTCCCCTCAACACAATGTCTCGCTTTAAGTGAACCTGGCGGATAATGAATACCGCTGTGTAAAACCTCGCTATTCCTTGAACTTGTTTCAAGTCCATATCTTGAATTCTTCTCAAGCAAACCTGTTGTACAGGATGCCTCTGCAAGTTCTTTTGCTACAGCAAGCCCAACCACACCTGCCCCTATAACCAGAACATCAAAGTCATATTCCATACCTTCTCCTGTCCCTTGATTATATCATATACATTTACCGCTTGACATTGAGTAGCACAAATTATAAAATAGTAGCACCAAATTAACCAGAAGGGGGGTATAAAATGATTAAAAGATTGGTAGGGCTGTTAGGTTTGGGTTTAGTTTTTGTGTTTAGATATGCCTTTGCTGCATATCCTTTGATTACAGATGATACAGGTACACAGGGAAAGGGACATTTACAGATTGAGCTAAATAGTGGGTTTGAATACGATAACGATGAAGAGACATGGACAAAAGAAATAGATATAACTTTTTCTTGTGGGTTGGGAGATAATACAGATATGGTCTTGACAGTTCCTTATCAATTTCTGGAAGAAACAGATGGTATTTCTGATATTTCACTTGAACTAAAGTATAGGTTTTATGAAAAGGAAGGGCTTTCATTTGCTTTAAAGCCAGGGATTTCTTTTCCAACTGGTGATGAAGATAAAGGACTTGGGGCAGGAGAAACAACATATGGAATCCTTTTTATAACAACAAAGGAACTTGAAAAAGGTGTAGTTCATTTCAATTTAGGATATACAAGAGATGAGAGTACTACAAGGGAAAATCTTTATCATCTATCAATCGGATGTGAGATACCTGCAAATGATAGGTTGAGGTTTGTTGCTGATTTATCAGGTGATTCAAATGAGAACGAAGAAGATGATACACCTGTTTTGGTTGGTATAATGGGCCTTATTTATTCACCAAGAGAAAACCTTGATATTGCTTTTGGTATACAAGTTGGCTTGAATGATGTCTCACCAGATTTTTCAATTTTACCAGGAATAGCAATTAGATTTTAAGGGAGGTGATACATATGGCATGTTTTCTTGTCCCAATGGGAGAAGCTATAGTAGTTAGTACTCTGCAAAAAACAGTAGGAAAGGGAAAGTCGCAAAGATTAAAACTTAACCAACTCAATGCTCTTCTCTGGGGTGGTGTATCAGCCCTGGCAGTTGAGCATGCATTACATGGAGAGATTGTTCCCTGGCCCCCATTCCTGACCGCTATGCAAAACCCACAGGATACAGCAGCAATGTTACACGAGATGGGAGTGGTAGGAATACCAATGTCTTTATGTGTAACCCTTGTATGGGCCATAATGCTTTTGGTGAGTATGAAAATGGAAAAATCTCTCTCATTAGAAACAGATTCTACAGGTTAAGTGTTTTATAATCCTCTTGTAGCCGGATTATAAGAAGTTTTTGAGAAGAAAAGATTAAAGATATTCACCCCCACCCTTTCCCTCCCCCCTCAGAGGGGGAGGATGAAGGTGGGGAAAAAAGGGTTCAGGGGAGTGTCTCCCCTGAATATCTATGGGAGGTGAGCTATGGATTGGCTTATCACTACAACACTGGCTTCAGCAATCAGTACTGTCCTTTACTATATAAAAACACCACCTGATAGATACAAACTCGGGCTCTTGAGTACTTTCTACTGGGGAACAACCATAATGGTATTTGTTGACCATCTTATGGGTAGCATCTTAGAGAAAACGAACTTCATTGAGATTAAGATGAGTAGTGAAGCATGGACAGTTGGAATTGCTATGGTTGTAACTGTATTTGCAATATGGTCAGTTATTCTCATTATAACCGACCCCAAAAATAAAACTTAATAAAATCCTTACATATGGAAATAGATGCAAAGAAGAAGAAGAAAGATAAATCATGCCCCCGCACATAGAAAGATAGACAAAGGAGAATGCGGGGTAAAGAATGTGAGGTAGAGTAAGGAAAAGGAGGGAGTGATGGATTGGAAAAAAGTAGGTAGGTGTTGTAAGATATGCAAAAGAGAAAATGGCTTCACGCTGATAGAGTTGCTGGTGGTGGTGGCAATCATTGCCATCTTAGCAGCAATGCTATTGCCAGCACTATCACAGGCAAGGGAAAGGGCAAGAGGTGCTGTCTGTATGAATAATCTTAAACAGGTAGGCATTGCATTTGAGATGTATAAGATGGACTATGAAACACGATATCCAGACAATCCTAACTGGAAGACAAAACTATGGTCGTATGTATCAGATAATATGCGCAACAAGGTGTGCTACTGTCCAAGTAGGCATGGAAAGACCATATCGTACAATAACTGGTTTTATGGACAGGGATATAATATTGGCTCTATCCCTGTTGGGGGGACTATTCCTGGTTTTGTTGGCAGAAAAGAAGGACAGATAAGGAATATAGCCAACAAGATTTTGGTTGTTGAGTGGGGAAGGTCTTCTGATGGAAGAGGTGGATGCAATGCAGGGCCTCCCTATAAAAATGATACTGAGTTAAGTCCAGCAGGAGTTGACTTTGCAGGTGGAGCAACCTCTTTCTGGGCTGTCTGTCGTATCCATTCAGGTGGTAGTAATGTGCTTTTTGGGGATGGAAGTGTAAAATGGATGCGACCTGAAGAATATCACAGCAATGCTGATGGAAGTGGAGCACAGGGGACGGTTATAGCACCTGACTGGCGCAATTACTGGGATACCTCCTATTGAAAAGGAAAACTAAAAGATGCGAGGTAAAAATATAGTTTTGGGGGTTTTGTTCTTAACAGCAAGAATCCTTCTGGGACAGGACATTGTGGCAACAACAAGCGTTCTTTCCTCTGCTATTAAAGATATTGCAAAAGACAAACTCACCGTAGCAACACTTGTTCCATCCGGCTATTGTCCCGGACACTTTGATATTAAGGGCAGCCATCTTGCCAGCATAGAAAAAAGTGGTCTCCTTTTCGCTCAGGGATTTGAACCATATCTTGAACAGATAAAAACATCTATTAAAAGAACGGACTTTGCCCCTGTTATTATAAAAACAGAAGGTAGCTGGTTTGTCCCTGAAAATCAGAAAAAACTCTATCTATCTATTAACCATAAGCTTTCTGAAAGATTTCCTGAATACAATGACTTTTTTGAGGCAAACACTATAAAAGCAATAGATGAGATAGAAAAAAGAGATAGAAGGATAAAAGAAATGATGAAAGATATAAAGGGCAGTCCTGTTATCTGTAATAACCACATAAAAGAGATGCTACAGTATCTCGGACTACGGGTTGTGGCAACCTACGGGAGAAAAGAAGAGCTCACACCATCTGACATAAAAAACCTGATAGAGATTGGGAGGAAAGGAAAAATCACACTTGTCATTGATAACCTTCAGGCAGGACCGGATACAGGGAAGGTAATTGCTGATGAACTAAGAGTTCCTCATATTACTATATCAAACTTCCCTGATGGATTTCCAGGAACACCAACACTGAGAGATACACTTATGGATAATGCAAAAAGGATACGAGCGGCATATGGAAAAGGTAAAGATCAGGTTAGATAATGTTTCTGTGGGCTATCTGACAGAGACAGTAATAAAAGAACTCTCACTTGAGATAGGTGAAGGTGAATTTATCGGGGTTTTTGGACACAATGGTGCTGGTAAGACAACCCTTCTGTGTGCTATAAATGGACTGGCAAGCATTAGAAAAGGAAAGGTCTTTGTAAATAATATAGAGTTTAATATCTTCAATGAAAACTCTTTGAGGAGAATTATCGGCTATGTGCCCCAGCACTTTGATGTTGACCCTAAACTTCCAGTTCTTGCTAAAGAGGTTGTCCTTATGGGTAGTTATGGTAAAACAGGACTATTTAACTTTCCAGGAGAGAAAGAAGAAAAACTCCTTGAGGAGATAACTTCTCTACTTGAGATAGAGCCCATTCTGAAAAAGCCCTTTGGACAACTATCAGGAGGCGAAAGGAAAAGAATCCTAATCGCAAGGGCATTAATGAAAAAGCCAGAGATATTACTTCTTGATGAGGCCTTTGCCTGGCTTGACCTTAAGATGACAGACAAAGTTGCGAATATCATTGGAGATATACATAAAAAAGGTGGCATTACAACCCTTATTGTTTCCCATGAGATAGAAACAATAAAAAAACTCTGTGAAAGGGTTATATGGATGGACGAAGGGAAGATTATATTTGATGGTAAGAAAGACGAATTTATAAAGGAACTTGAGGCAAAAAAATGGAATTAATCAGATTTGCTTTTTTCCAGAAGGCACTTATTGCTGCACTCCTTGCAGGTATTGCCTGTGGTATAGTGGGTGTATGGATAGTAACTATGAGAATATCCTTTATAGGAGTTGCCATATCTCACTCTGCCTTTGCAGGTGCACTTCTTGGACTTGTCCTTAATAAACCTGCGCTCCCTTTCTCTTTCCTTTTCAGTTTTCTTGCCTGTGCTGTGCTTGGACCACTTTCAGATAAAGGGCAACTCCATCCAGATACATCCATTGGCATTATCTTTTCTTCTACATTAGGGCTTGCCTTTCTCTTTATGGGCATCCTACCGGAAGCAAAAAGCCAGGCGCTTAACCTTTTATGGGGAAGCATATTAACCGTCAATATATCAGATATTATACTTCTTGCAGTTACTGTCCTTCTGGTACTGGCAACAACCACCCTTTTCTTCAAAGAACTACAGTCCGTTATATTCAATAGAGAGATGGCAAAGGCAAGTGGCATCTCTGCTACGCTATTTTTCTATCTTTTGTTATTCCTTACAGGGATGACTGTAGGGGCAACACTAAAGTCAGTTGGTGGACTACTTGTATTTGCCCTTATCATCAACCCTGCAGCCAGTGCCTATCAGATTACATACAGTATGAGGAAGATGTATCTCCTATCGGCTTTATTTGCTGTTCTGTCTGGATGGTGTGGACTCTTTCTCGCAGCAACTTTTAATCTTCCAGCAGGTGCATCCATAGTAATTGTCTCAACAATCATATTTATACTTTCTGTAATTTTTTCTCCAAAAAGGGCAAGAAATGAAAAATAAAAGGGACCTTTTCAATAAACTTGCGGAAAACTGGGACCAACAGGATATAGTAAGCCCTGAAAAATATCGCAGGATTGTCTCTGAAGCAGAGATTGAAAAAGGGCAGAATATTTTAGATGTGGGAACAGGAACGGGAGTACTTATACCTTATCTGCTTGAAGCAGAAAGAGAGATAAATATCTTTGCCATTGACTTTGCAGAAAAGATGATAGAAAAGTTCAGAAAAAAGGGATTCCCTCCCAATGTCCTGCCATTTGTTATGGATATACGAAAAACTGTCTTTGAAGATAATTTCTTTGACAGGATTATCATAAACTCCTGCTATCCACACTTTGAAGAGAAACCATCGGTTTTAAAGGAAATATATCGGTTATTGAAGAAAGATGGGCTTGTCATTATATCACATCCAACAGGAAGAAGATTTGTAAATGAACTTCACAAGAAGACACATCCACTGATAGAAGAAGATATCATATGGGATATATCAACACTGAGAGAATTTATTGAGTCCTTTAAATTCAGATTTGTCAGGGGAATTGATGAGGACGACTTCTTCCTTATTTCTTTCACTAGATAACACCCTATCTCCTTCTTAAAAATCCAATATCCTCACATAGAAAGTATAACAAAGAAGAGTGATGAATTCCGTAGGCCGTAGAGGATTTGGCGCCCTCGCCTCCCACTACGGCTCGGGTCGGCCACCCGCTGAAATTGCTCCTCCTCGTCGCAATTTCTGACTTCGGTCTTGCACTTCGTGCTTCGGTCAACGGCCTCACCAACTCGGCCTCTGTGCTATACGGTGCTCATTATTCTTCGCACCAGCACCCCTTCAAATCCTCTTCAGTGATGAATTCCGTAGGCCGTAGAGGATTTGAACCTCTAACCTTGGCATTAAGAGTGCCCTGCTCTACCGTTGAGCTAACGGCCCATTACTCACTTAATTATACTTATTTTCTACAAAATTTCAAATAATCCAACTTTGAGAAAATACGATTATTTGTTTAATTAGCCGGTTCTGAATCTTGTTAATACGAACTCTTAATAGAGGAATTAAAATAAATTCTTCGTTAATAAAATACCTCTTTCACTTTCTGCCAAGGATTTTGTCTATTGCAAGGGAGGTATTGTAAATGACTGTCTCAGGAAATTGTTTGTAAGGTCCAATCTCCGCAGTAAGATAACTATTATAGCCAACCTCCTTCAGTGCCTTTATCACTTCCTGCCAGTCCACATCCCCTTCAAGCAAATCACAGAAGCCCCCTATATTCCCCACAGATAACTTGAAGTCCTTAAGGTGTATCCTCTTTATCTTTCTCCCAAGAATTCTTATCCAGTCCTCTGGATATCCAATAACAAGGATATTCCCCACATCAAAATAGACAGCAACATATTCACTGTCTATCTCTTCCACAAACCTTTTCATCTCAACAGGACTTAATAAAAACTTGTTCCATACATTTTCCACACATATATAAACACCTTTCTTTTCTGCAAGGGAAACTACCTTCCTGATGGATTCCTGTGCCCTCTCATAAGCAACATCATACTGAACCCTTTCTTCAGAACTCCAGAGTGTCCCCACTACACCAGGAACAACTAAAAGGGCATCCGTCCCAAGAATTTCACATACCTCAATACTTCTGGTAAGTAAGTCCTCCCCTTTCTTTCTCTTTTCAGGATTGTTGCTTGTAAGGGAATACTGCCAGAACTGTCCTGTCAACAAACTTGCTATTTCAAGTCCTTCTCTTAAGACAGTATCCCTTAAACTCTTTATATATTCTTTACCCTTCTTTTCCATCTCCTCTGTGTAGTTTAATTCAACTGCCTCAAATCCTGCCTCTTTTATAATCTTCAAACCCTCCTTGAAATCCCTGTTTCCAATCACCCCTATATTTATACTTTTCTTCATTGTTTCTGCTCCTTTTTTTAAATATAATATATATTACTCTACATTTATAAAAAGTCAAAAGTATGATAAAATTCAGAAAAAAACCTCTGATAAAAACAAGGAGAGATTATGGAAATCGAAGGTAAAACAGCAATTATTACGGGTGCAGGAACAGGTATAGGAAGGGCGAGTGCCATAGAATTCGCAAAAAACGGGGCATATGTTGTCTGCTGTGGCCGGAGAATGGAGAAGCTTCAGGAAACCGTATCCATTATCAAAGCAACAGGAGGCAGGGCAATTGCTGTCAGGACAGATATCACAAAGTTAGAAGATGTGAAAAATCTTGTTTCTGAGGCATTGAAAACATTTGGCAGTATAGATATTCTTTTTAATAATGCAGGCAGTTTCCAGGCAATAGGTGGCCTCTGGGAGGTTGCCCCGGAGATGTGGTGGCATGATGTGGAAGTAAACCTGAAAGGACTAATGTTATGCTGCTGGACAGTTCTTCCACATATGATGAAAAAGAACTCAGGAATAATAATAAATATGAACGGCGGAGGAGCAACATATCCCCTGCCAGGTGGTTCAGCATATGGTTGTTCAAAGGCTGCTGTAATGCGGCTAACTGAAACACTGGCTAAAGAACTGGAAAAGGTTGGGTCTAATGTAATTGTCTTTGGAATAGGACCTGGCCTTGTAAAAACAGAGATGACAGAGTTTCAGGTAATATCAGAACAGGGACGGAAATGGATTCCATCCACACAGGAATGTTTTGAGAAAGGAAAGGTTAATCCACCTGAACTCTGTGCAAAGACAGCAATAGAACTTATAAAGATTGCATCCCCTGAACTCAATGGAAGAAATTTTAGTGCAGGTCAGGATATACAGGAAATTCAGAAACAACTATCAAAGATAAAGGAGGAAGACCTCTATGTTATGAGGTTTAAAAGCAAATGACACCTAAAAAGAGGGTTGAAGCGGCTTTAAGGGGAGAAAGGATTGACAGAGTTCCTTTTACTATCTATGAGAATAAACTGCCACAGTGTACAGTTGAAAGACAGCTGAGAAATGAAGGACTGTGTATAGTCAACAGAAAGTATTCTGTTATAAAAACATCCTCTCCTAATGTTGTCTATGAGTCATACAACTATTCGGAAAATGGCGTTCAATACACAAGAAATATTATAAAGACCCCTGTAGGTGAATTATACAGCATATACAGATCAGCAGGTTTTACCTCCTGGTGTGTATCACATCTTTTCAAGGGACCTGAGGACTATAAAAAGCTGCTTTATATGATAAAAGACCAGAGATTTGAACCATCCTATGAGGAGTTTTTGAAGGCAGAAAAGATGTTAGGAGATGATGTTATTCTGAGGGCGGGGATAGGTTCAAGTCCACTTCACCAGGTAATGGTAGGATGGATGGGTATTGAGACATTTGCTGTAGAGTGGGCTGAAAGAAGGGATGAGATAGAAAAACTCTGTGATGTCCTCACTGAAAACCTGAGAAAGATCTTCCCCATTGTTGCAAAGTCTCCTGCTTTACACGCTAACTTTGGAGGTAATGAGACAGGAGATGTTATGGGCAGGGAGCGGTTTGCTAAATATGTGGTTCCCCTGTATAACGAGGCAGGGGAGATTTTTAAGAAATATGGAAAGTATTTAGGTTCACACCTTGATGGAAACAACAAGATATGGGCAGACCTTGTGGCTAATTCAGGGCTTGACTATATTGAGGCATTCTCGCCTTCTCCTGACACAGATATGACAATAGAAGAGGCATTTAACATCTGGAAAGGTAAACTTCTGTGGATAAACTTCCCGTCTTCTCTGCACTTATCTTCACTAAAAGAGATTGAAAAGGCAACCCGTAAAATAATAGAGGCATCCCTTCCTGATAACCGTCTCATTATAGGGATAACAGAAGATATCCCTGAAGACAGGTGGCAGAAAACACTTCCCGTGATATCCAGAGTAATAAATGAAATGAGGATAGGATAAAGTGCGCTTGGTGAGATTTGAACTCACAACCTCTGGCTCCGGAGGCCAACGCTCTATCCAGTTGAGCTACAAGCGCCTCATAAAAGGAGTAGTCGGCATATCACTCTTTTTTAAGCATGCGACTAAAATCAACATCATCCTTTGTAAAGATGGACTGGAGTGGTATATTCCTTTCTGCGAGTGCTTCCCTTGCTCCTTCAAGACGGTCAACAATGGCAATAACCTTTTTTACAACAGCCCCTGCCTCCTCAACCGCCTTTATGGCCTTCAAAACAGAGCCACCTGTGGTAATAACATCATCAACTATTAATACAGACCAGCCCTTCTGGATATGTCCTTCAATCAACTTTCCCATCCCATGGTCCTTCTGGGCAGTCCTTACTATAAATGCCTTGATGGGGCGGTTTTCCAAGTAACTTAAGACAGCCACACCTGCCGCAATAGGGTCGGCACCCATTGTCATACCACCAATGGCATCTATCTCTTCATCTTTTATCATTGAAAGAATAATTTTAGAGACAAGATAAATCCCTTCAGGGTCACAGGTAATAAGTTTCCCATCAATGTAGCAGTTGCTCATCTTTCCGGATGCAAGTTTCCTTGGTCCCACAAAAAGAGCCCTTTCTTTTATAAGGGCAAGTAATCTCTCTTTCATTTCTTCTCTGCTCATTGGATTCCCCTTAACACTTTTCTTCATTATCCATCAGTGCGCCTGGCCTGACTCGAACAGGCAGCCCTCTGCTTAGAAGGCAGATGCTCTATCCATTGAGCTACAGGCGCCATTTTTTCTCTGCTTTTTATTTTAACCTCTGTGGTATCAACCGTCAAGGATATATCTACTTTCTTATGGATTATGGACATTTTGAGATAATTGTTGTAAACTTAAGCATTAAACAGAAAGGGCAAAATGGAAAAAGATACCCTGTGGAGAAAAATAAAAGTGTCTGGAATCCTCTCCTTTGTATTTCCATTCTTTTTATTGATTTTGGGTATGGTTCTCTCAAGAAATGGCTTTAAAGGTACGGTTGAAAATTACGAAGAAGGTGCGGCAAGGATTGTTCAATATATACTTTTTGCTATAGGTGCTGGTATCTTCTTTTTCTGCGATGGCATCTCTGACTTCTTCTTAAGGCGATTTATTAAAAAGGGAAATAGAGAAGCATTCTCTATATATCTTCTTTATGTCCTTTCCACCCTCTGGCTATTGAATATAATCTCTATAACAGGTTTTCTGGGCTTTCTTATATGTGGCAATTTTTCCTGGTTGACTGTCTTTGTTATATTGAACATCTCTATAGGGATAAAATACCTGCCATCACATAAACGGATGCAAAAGAGATTGGAAGGAATTAAAAAGTAGAAGAAATATAGAGCGGGATACGGGATTCGGCGCCCTCGCCTCCCACTACGGCTCGGGTCGGCCACCCGCTGAAATTGCTCTTACTCATCGCAATTTCTGACTTCGCTCCCTTCGAATCCCTTACAAGAAGAGATATAGAGCGGGATACGGGATTCGAACCCGCGCTCCGAGCTTGGGAAGCTCGTACTCTACCCCTGAGTTAATCCCGCACTATAAAAATTTTATACTTCATAAATACCTGTGTCAATACCTGCTATCCTGTTTTTTCAAACTTTTTCAATTCTCCAAATATCCGTGAAGATGCTGTATTTTCAAATACTCCTATATTTTCTCTGGAGATACTTTTTATATCTTTCACACCATATAACGCAAGTGTCCCATCAGTATTATTTTCTGAAATATATCTTACTGCTTCCTTCCTGGTATTAAAAAGCCGTTCTTTCCTCTCTTCAACAGACATCTTCATAAGGTCTTCTTCAGAAATACATCTTATAGAGGCATACATCAGACATCCGAATAACTGCCCTTTTACAAGAAAGAACTCTTCCACTGTTTCTTCTCCCACGGTAATGCCTGTAGCAACTGCCTCTTCTGGAGAAATACAAAGGTAAGTTTTTGGACGGACCCTGTATCTTTTAATCTCCTTTTCCATAATGACCTCCTTCTCTATTTTACCTCAATTACTATTTTCTGTTAAAGGCGAGAGATAGAACCTATTGTTTACTCTATAACCATTTACTACAATCTCTTGACAGTTTCTATTTAAGAGGTATAATTTATATTTTGGAAAGTCAAAAAAGTCCAAAAAATTACCATTAAAAGTTCATTTTAACAAGGAGGGATGTATGGGAAAGATGAAGTTAAGACCGCTGGGAGATAGAATAGTGATTGAGCCACTGGAAGCAGAAGAAAAGACGAAAGGAGGAATTATTCTTCCTGACACAGCAAAGGAAAAGCCACAGGAAGGAAAGGTTGTGGCTGTTGGCAAAGGGAAAACAGATGAAAGCGGCAAGTTAATCCCGATGGAAGTGAAGGTCGGGGACAAGGTTCTTTATGGTAAGTATGCGGGTACAGAGATAACCATTGAAGGCAAGGAATATATGATATTAAGAGAAGAGGATGTCCTTGCCGTTGTTGAAGAAAAATAAAACCAACGGAGGTGGTCTATGGCAAAGCAGATAATACTTGGAGAAGAAGCGAGAAGGAAGTTGTTAGAAGGTATGAGTATAATGGCAGATACCTTAAGACCAACACTTGGTCCTAAGGGAAGGTGTGCTGTGCTTGAAAAAAAGTTTGGTTCTCCAACAGTTATCAATGACGGTGTGAGTATAGCGAAGGAGATAGAACTGGAAGACCCTATGACAAACTTAGGGGCGCAACTGCTCAGAGAGGTAGCTTCAAAGACAAATGATGTCGCAGGAGATGGAACAACCACTGCTTCAATTCTTGCTCTCGCAATAGCAAAGGAAGGGTTTAAAAATGTAGCAGCTGGAGCAAATCCAGTCCATCTAAGAAGGGGTATTGAAAAAGCAGTAAAGGCAGTCGTGGAAAGGTTAAAATCAATGAGCAAGACCATCAAGGATAAGAGTGAGATACAGCAGGTGGCAACCATTGCTGCTGCTAATGATTCTGAAATAGGGCGTATCATAGCAGATGCTATGGATAAGGTCGGTAAGGAAGGTGTTATCACTGTAGAGGAAGCCAAAGGTACTGAAACAGAACTGAAGGTTGTAGAAGGAATGCAGTTTGACCGTGGTTATCTCTCCCCGTATTTTATCACAGACCCTGAAAGGATGGAGTGTGTACTGAATGATGCCTATATTCTAATCCATGACAAAAAGATTTCAGCGGTAAAGGATATCCTGCCTCTTCTGGAAAAGGTCGCCCAGTCAGGAAAACCACTTCTTATCATTGCTGAAGAAGTTGAAGGTGAAGCACTTGCAACCCTTGTGGTCAATAAGATAAGAGGAACATTCTCCTGCTGTGCTGTAAAGGCGCCTGGTTTTGGAGACAGGAGAAAGGCGATGCTTGAAGATATTGCCATCCTCACAGGAGGACAGGCAATAATGGAAGAACTCGGTCTGAAACTGGAAAATGTTGACCTCAGTATGCTGGGAAAAGCAAAAAGGGTTATAGTGGACAAGGAAAATACCACAATAGTTGAAGGGGCAGGTTCTTCCAGCAAGATTCAGGGCAGAATAAATCAGATAAAGAGTGAGATTGAAAAAACCACATCTGATTATGACAGGGAAAAGCTACAGGAGCGGCTTGCGAAACTATCAGGTGGAGTTGCAGTTATCAATGTAGGTGCTCCTACTGAGACAGATATGAAAGAAAGGAAGGCGCGTGTAGAAGATGCTCTCAGTGCAACAAGGGCAGCTGTTGAGGAAGGTATAGTTCCTGGTGGTGGAGTTGCCCTTCTTAAATGTCAGGATGAGATAGAAAAACTCAAAATCAGTGACCCTGATGAAAAGACAGGGGCAAAGATAATTAAACAGGCACTGGAAGTTCCAATCAGACAACTTGCTGAAAACTCTGGCTTTGATGGTGCTGTGGTTGCACAGAAGGTAAAAGAATCCAAAGAAGATACCTTTGGATTTAATGCAGAAAAAGATGAGTTTGAAGACCTTGTAAAGGCAGGAATAGTTGACCCAACAAAGGTTGTCAGGACAGCACTTGAAAATGCAGCAAGTATGGCAGCGCTTCTTTTAACCACAGAATCACTTGTCACTGAAATACCGGAAAAGAAAGAAAAAACACCTACTCCACCCCCTTATCCTGAATACTAATAGGTGAACGGAAGAGGTCCTGCAAAAAAGCAGGACCTCTT
>Ga0078972_1007620_pt1 | contig 23842 bp, 20 predicted proteins | sample YelNatPaOPGAMG01_FD_67568 | JGI IMG/M metagenome (GOLD analysis project Ga0078972, IMG submission 67568) | Hot spring thermophilic microbial communities from Obsidian Pool, Yellowstone National Park, USA - OP-RAMG-01 (SPADES assembly) (version 2) | ecosystem: Environmental > Aquatic > Thermal...
GAAAAAAACCGTCAGGCCTGCAGGTTTATCCTCTTTTTTAGGTTCGTTGTTCTTACCTAAGTAATTGCTTTATGCTCTTGTTTACTTTTCTAAATGATTATTATGGGTACATTCCTCCGAGTGGGCGTTTTCGGGTGATTTATCATCGTTAATTATAGTTCTTGTAAGAACCCTATCAAGCCAATCATGAGCATTGATAATAGAAGACCATGTAAGTTTTCCCACAATGAGAAGGATAACAAAAAAAGGAATGGCATATAATACGCCAACATAAGAAATAGTGCCCAATATAGGTGTAATGACTATCATAAGGAAAGTAACCGATACAAAAAGCATAAATGCTTGAATAAAATTGAAAATTTTAGTTCTTGCAGAATTATTCAGTTTTGGATGCGATACTAAAGTTGCATCAAAGAGAATTGAAGATAACTTTGATAACTTGCAGTAAAGGTTGTAGAACGTTGGTATGAGCATAAGAACAATTGAAACCCAAATTGCCATGGAAATTACCCACAATTCCAAGCCGGTATACGCCGAGAATAATGGAGCGTATTCTATCATGATTCTTAGGAGAGTAATTAGAATAACAATTACCAAGCCGGAAACGACTATGCGTCTTATTTGAATGTTAATCCTTTTTGAGAACTTGCTTTTTTCGTTATATTCTTTTACTAAATTTCGTATCCATCTTTCATAACTATGGTATATGGAAAAGGTATGTGGAGGAATACTTGATTGGACGAAATTTGCGAATTTCTCGGAGCGTGAGTTAACAAATGGATAGATTAGTATGGTAACAAGAGCAGTTCCAAGAGTAATTGGATATAGAGAACTATCGACAACCCCTAAATCAGTGCCTACTCTTGCTATAACAAAAGAGAACTCGCCCATAGCAAGCATACCCAAGCCGGTTTTTATAGAATCTTTTCCTTTGTTGCCTATTAAAGCAGAACCTATACTAATTCCAAAGAATTTAAAAACAATAAATGCAAGGGCAAAGATAGCAATCTGCCATGAGTAATCAATTATAGTTGCTGGAGATATGAGCATGCCCATAGAAAGGAAGAAGAGTGCAATGAACATGGCAGACAAGGGTTTGACTTTTTCTATTATCTGATGTACGTACTTAGATTCGGAGACTGCAACACCCATGACAAACGCACCTATTGCAGTTGATAATTTAGCCAAATATGCAAACACTGACATACCAAAACATAGCCCAAGGAGTAAGATAACAACGACATCTTCAGGGAAGCGTTCCATAGAGTAATCGACCACTTTTGGAACGATATAAGTGCCTATTGCGATTGTAACTATAAGGAAGAAAGCGATACTAAGTAATTGGAGGATTATACTAACGAAATCTGCACTCCCAGTAACTACGATAGAACTTAGAAGAGTTAACATTATCACGGCTGTGATATCTTCTACGATGAGAACCCCAATTATGGTTTTTGCGTGCATTGTATCAAGCATTTTATTATCACAGAGTGTTTTTGCTATAACTGCAGTAGAACTTATAGAGAGGACGGCGCCAAGAAAAATAGAATTAAAATGACCCCATCCGAGCAATAGTCCTAAGAGGTAGCCCGAAACTATCATAATCGTGATTTCTAAGGTGCCAATTGCAATTGCTTTACCGCCGATTTCATGGAATTTTTTAATATCGAACTCTATCCCAATAACGAACATCATGAATATGACGCCAAGTTCTGCAAGGATATTTACAGTATCTATGTTTGTAATTAAGACGAAAGGGGGGGTATTAGGTCCAATAATCATGCCTGCAACTAGGTAACCGAGAATAGGGGGTAGTTTTAGTTTCTGGAAAAGGAGAACAACGACGGCTGCGATAATCATAGATACAGCCATATCAACAATAAATAGAATTGGTTCTGACAATTTTATCGAACGGATATCGATGCGCAACCTAAAAAAGTATGTGGTTCATCTACTTGGTTCATCTACTTATTAAAGATGTAAGTTAAGAATAAAGATGTGAGTTTAGAATTAAAAAAGATTGAAAAAAGACTGTTTTTTGCATGAATATTTTTATACTAAGTAATCGATGTCCTATGGGGTTAAGATGCTAACAAAGGCACAGAATAGGTTATTGTATCTTATATCTTTGTATTCCAAGCCGTCAAAAAGTGAGAATGAGAATGTCATTTGGATAAGAGAGATGCCGCTTAGAGTTTTCATGCACGAAGGGATAGAAAGGAAAATATTCGATTGGGATTATGCACCTGCAAGCGTGATGCTTTCAGATGGTAGGAAATTTGTAAATATCTCGCAAGAAGGAGAAGACGACCTAAATGACCTTCGAGAACTTGGTTTGATTAATGCGTTGAAACTATCGACTTCAAGATACTATTTCATAACCGCCTATTGTATAACAGAAAAAGGGATTGAAGAATTAAATAAGATACCTTTAGAGGATAGGCAAGCAGTCGATTCTTTAGTAAGATGTCAATGTGGCGGATTGTTAAAGACACAAGAGAAAGATGGGAGTATAAAGATAAAATGTGGAAACTGTAATTACGAAAAAGAATCGAATATTCTTGATGTAGAAGATGTAAGTTATGTATCCAAGCCGTATATGCCCAAACAACCAAACATATCAAAACATAGGGGGGTTTAGATGAATACAGAACAGACGCAGATACAAAATCAAAATAAGCAAATTCAGCAAAATTCACATGTTAAAGAAGTTAAAGAGCAAGGTGGTACTAATATTCGAGACGAATTAAATGAGGTGATTGTGCTAAAAGATGTGCGTTTTCTCATAGGCGAGTATATTCCATTTGGGTGTAATCATATAGTTGCGTTCAATAACAAGTTAGGTTCGTATATGAGAGTAAAGAGTGCGCTTCTTACGCAGGTGGTTGATGAAGACCCTGGGGGAACACAATTTTCGATACCGCCAGTTATGACAGCAGTTCAGGTGAAGGATTTTGACCCGAATGATTATGTTAATTTCGATGCTCAAATCCATTATCCTGAAGAGCCTGGGATTGTGCAGATTGAGAATTTTGGAGTGCATGTATCTTCGTCTGGGAAAGTTCTCTACGGCTTGGAACTTGATTCTGTTGCAGGACGGTCTAAAGACCATGTATCAGTTGACCATTTATCGAGGGTGATATCTGATATAGTGCAGGATTCAAGCCAAATGATGGATACCTTACTAACGGATTATCAAAGGAAACTGCTTGACCTGACATATATTGGCAAAGCCTCGAATAGGGACAAATATACGTTCATAATATCAAGTGGGATAGTGCCTGATTTAAAAGCAAGGGAGTATCTTGATGGTGAAGACAAGGAGAATGAATTAAGACAGGTTCTTGAGTCGTTCCAGAATGTGCATGACCTTTCAGACGGTTCGAAGATACTTATAGGCACACATGGCACGATACTTGTATCTAAAGAGTATAAGAAATATGAGTTGATTGCGTCTGAATATGCATTTTTAATGAGCCTTGATGTATTTATCCAGAACTTTTTCTCTCGATTATTTGTTGCGAATGATGCGATTAAGGAGATAAAGAGGCTAATAGAAGAATCAGAGAAGGAGCCTACGGCGGTAGAACGTGCGCAAATGCTGTTATCACAAACGACGAGCGATGCAGTGCTAATGGGCGAAATACTTGGATATCTAAAAGAATCGACGAATGTATTGATGAAAGAATGGCAGCATTGTTTAAAAGAGATGAATAAGGAACAGAAAGAACTGGCTAGTTTGCTTGGGATAGAGACGAGAGTTTTGGCTGCTCAGGAACAAGTAAAAGATATGGAACATATAGTAACTGGTTTGCTTAGGTCATTAGACGGCTTGGCGAATATGAACGAGACGATAAATCAAAGGCAGATGAGAAGGTTCCAAGAGACTTTAGAAGAGAATGCGAGGAATATGGAATCGATGACAAAAGCATCTGAGAGGACAGGTGCAGGAGTTGCGGTAATGGAAGTAATCCTATCAGGGACGTTAGCATTTGAACTGATTGATTTGTTTTCAGGTGGAAAAGTATATCCATTCGAATATGGAACTGATGTAGTGAGTACACTTGCTTGGTCAGGTTTAACAGTTGGATTATGGGCAATAGGTTCTGTAGCGTTGTTTGTAACGATGAAATGGCTTGGGGATAGAGCAGAGCCTGCGCTTCAGATAAAGACAAAGATAAATAGGAAGTATAATCCGGAAAAGTTAAAGGAATATTTGGAAAAGAGAGAAGTAACGACACAGGATTTGGATGTAGTTGGCGAGACTTCGAGAAAGAGGGTAATGTGGAAATATAACGATGGAATAATATGGGAGGAGTTGCCGAAATGGGGTAAGAGGAAAGTGATAATAACTCTAACATACGATGAAGCAACGAATTATCTATTGAGTGCGATAATAGATGTTGAGAGACCTGGCGAGTTTACGACGAAAGAAGCAGAAGAAGCGTTCTTTGCAGAACTTAAGGAGGAGAATGTGTTTATTTGAATGTGAATTTGAATGTATTAGGAATAGATTTGGCTTGGAAATATTCCCCTGAAAGGAGTTGCTTAACAGTCTATAACGGGAGGGGATTAAGATATTATTTTTTAACGACAGACGAAGAGATAGTGGAAAAAATAAGAGAAAATAGAGGACCTGTAGGAATAGATGCGCCTTTGCTCGTGAAAAATAATACAGGTCGAAGAAGAGCAGAGAAGAGCCTTCATGAAGATGGTCTGATTGCGTTTCCATCAAGTAGAGAGTTTTTAATAAGAAAATTTGGATGTGTAAGAGGGGAAATACTTGTGAAAAAACTCGAGAAAATAGGGTATGAACTAACTACTGAGCAAAAAGAGAATGGAATTTATGAAGTTTATCCCTGTGCGTCGATAAAGAGATTGTTAGGATTAAGGAGATTGCCAAAATATAAGATAGGAAGTAAATCAAAGAGATGGTATGAGATAAGGGAGTTGCATAAGAATATAATAGAAATTCTTGGAATAGAATTTGCACTTCCGAACGAGATAGATAAGGCATGTGATTTGATAGATAGTTGTTTTGCGTCCTATACAGTATATCTGCATATGAAATTTAGAAGTAAGATATATGGGAATCTGAAGGAGGGTTTTGTAGTAGTCCCGCAGAATTACACTGCAAAGTATAAAAGGGAAAAACATTATCAACATGATGCGTGAGAGGATGAGGATAAAAGACCTAAGACCGAAAGCAAAAGCAGACAATATTGAATTGAAGATAATAGAGAAGAGAACGATAAAAGAAGTAACAACAAAATTTGGAGTACCAAGCAAAGTATGTGAAGCAATTGGGGTAGATGACATAGGCGATAGAGTTACAGTATCTCTTTGGAATGATGAGATAGATAAAGTAAATGTGAATGAAAGGATAAGAATAACAAACGGTTGGGTAACTGAATGGAGAGGTAACCTGCAACTTTCAGCAGGTAAATTAGGTAAACTTGAGAAATTGTAGGAATTTGGAAAGGAAGTAATTTTAGGATGGAAAGATTATACAATGTAAGATGAAAGCATATATATTTGATCTTGACGGCACTTTAATTTCATTTTCGATCGATTTTGAGAAGATGCGTAAAGCGGTCAAGGAATTGTATCTTGAGGAAGGAATTGACCTGTCGTTTGTTCCTATGCTTGAGAACATTGAAAAGGCATCTTTGATTTTAAGAGAAAAAGGATTGCCTCAAAATTATATTGAGGAATTAAAAAGAAAAGCAATGGAGATAATAGATGAGATTGAGATAGAGAGTATTAGAGAAGCGTATGTGCTACCTTATGTAGTAGAAAAACTGACAGAACTTCGAAATTCAGGTGCGAAGATTGCGGTTGTTACGAGAGCAGGGAAGAGACATCTAAGGCTTGGAATTGATAAGATAGGATTTGAATTCGATGCTGCGATATGTAGAGAAGATGTAAAAGAGCCGAAGCCAAGCCCGGAATCTTATCTTAAAGCACTTGAGCGCATGGGTTGTAAAGATTGTAAAGATGTGATTGTGGTAGGTGATTATGTTTTTGATATAGAGGCAGGCCGTGCGATAGGCGCATACTGTGTAGGTGTGCTTACAGGGAGCGGAACAAGAGAACTTCTCTCGTGTGCAGATTTGGTTATAGAGAATTTTAAGCATCTTCCATAGTTTTATAGCAAATTTTTATGGTAAATGATAGTAAATAGCAAATTTGTAAACAAAATAATAAAATAACGACAAATAAACAAACAATATAATGAGATAAATAAAATAATGAATTAGATAAGAATAAGATATTCAGTTAGATGATATATTCTCCGTTCTTCATTATAATAGACTTCTTTCCGTCCTCTTTCTGTATTTCTACGGTTGGACGTGAGATAAGGAAGTCCATATGAGTTTTCGAATAATTCGTACCTGGGTAATCTTCGTTGTTTCCGAATGCAAAATGAACAGTGCCATAAGTCTTTTCTGCTTCGAGGAAAGCAGCATCTGCTTTTGCTTTTTTGTTAAGTCCGAATGCGAACTCGCCAATTATGGATGCCATATCGTCTATTGCCTGTGTTTGTTTTACCTTATCGATTACATTTCTGTTTTTTCCTTCGATGTTAATTACCTTACCCTCTTTTACGATAAGGGAAACAGGCTCTTTTATAGGTCCGATTCCGCCGATTGCGAGGTCGCATACTATTTTGCCTGATAATGAATTTTCAACAGGTGCGACGATGACTTCGCCTACAGGCAGGTTCATCCATTTCATGGTTTTCCAATTTATTCTCGTATCTGTAAAGAAGTATCTGTCTTTAACTGAAAATACGACCATGGTCCCATCTTGAGTATCTACGTATACTTTTTCACAACCTTCGAGATGATGTAGAAGTTTTTTAGCCAAGCCTTGCATCTCATCGTATTCTTTACTTTCAAGAGCAGCCGCGCCGCTGGACATCATATCCATGTTTATTCCTGGACAATGTCCTATTCTTTTTTTGTGTCTTTGTTCAAGGGAGACAACTTTAATTCGAAAAGGTGTTTCTTCAGGCGAGTCGTTCATTATATTGATAAAAATATCAGGCGAGCCCGAAACTATAACCTCTTCTAAATCTGATGGAATTTCTTCTCTTTTTCCATCTGAATGAAGTAAAAAGAGTCTTGCCCACATTCCGAGGTCAAGAGCAGCCATAGCAAACAGGTTTCCAATCTCTTTTTTGTTTTCGTCGCAGATAATGAGTAAACTTTCGCCTCTTCTTGCTTCGAGCACGTGCACGAGTGCGTTTTTTGCGGCGTTTTTAGGGAGCATGCTGAGGTATATGAAGTTCGGTTGCATATTATTTACGGTGTTAAAAGAACGAACTGATGTTAGTTTGTTTATTTAGTAATGGGACGGACTCAAAACCATGTTTTTTCTTAATATCGTATGCAAATTCTTCGGCATAACCATGCCAACAATATACTTTTTTAGGCGAGCATTTTTTTACAAACTCTACGAGTTCCTCATAGTCTGCGTGGTCAGATATTGGAAATGCGCGATCCAAGCCAAAGGTGTATTTGAAAGATGGAGAAAGTGCCCAGCCCGAGACTGCACAGGTAGCAATACCATGCTGAATACTATATACGATATGTTTTAGGTTTCGGGATTCAAGAGGTGCAATCATAAGATAAGGCTTTTTTGCATCTAGTTCTTCGAGATTTTTTGGAAACTCTCTTGAGTTAAATTTTATGTTATGTTTCTCAAAAACCTTATTAACTTTCCAAATAGTGGGGGCGACATATGGTTCGTATTCTGAAAAATGATGGAGAATTTCCTGTGCTTTTCCTAAAGAATATGCAAAGATTAGCACAGACCTATCTTTTATAAAATTATCATTTACCCAATCTTTCATTTCCCTGATAATATTTTCAATTTTGGGAAAAAGAAATTCCTCTTTACCAAAGGTGCATTCGAGGATTAAGTTATCGCATTTCTTTGGCTTGGCTCCTTCAGTAAAATATCTTCTTCTTGTCGAGAAATCGCCTGTATAAAGAAATGATTCTTTTTCTGAGGATATGTAGAACATTCTCGAACCGACAATATGTCCAGAATCGAGTAAGGTTACGTTCTCATGTTCAAATGGTTTAATTTTAATTCTGGACCGCAAATTCACAAGGTCTGCAGTTATGTTAGAACAGACGACGTTATCGACTTCGCATTTGATAGGGATATGGTCATAATGAGCATGCGAAATTAGGTTGACAGAATCGCGGGACAATCTTCTTCCATCGAGATGGTAGGTCGATTCGTCTATGCTTAATTTTAGCCCATCGTCTAAGATAATCGCACCTGACCTTGTACCTTCAGAATTCTGAGATAAGTTCATTTTTTCATGGTAATAATCGATTTCGCTCTAAAATACTTACTGCCACTCGTTTCTCACTCGTTTCTTATTTTTCTAATTTGTTAAAAACAATTAGAAAACAAATTTAGTGAAGAATAATGATGTGAATAACGATGCTATGAAGGAAGATTGTGCTTTCTTGGAATTAAGAGAGAAAAGAGAAAATAAATTTAAATTAAACAATGATGCATGTCTGTGGTAAAGTCTGTGGCAAAAATTAACCCTGTGGTAGGTATAGTTATTTCGTTATTTGCAATGGCGACAGCCGGCTTGGTAATAAAACTTTCAAATTCTCCTGCGCTTGCGATTGCCTTTTGGAGGTTGTTTCTTACTTCTTTATTTTTGTTACCCTTTGCTGCTTATGACAGGTTTGAAGAATTGAGAAATCTGTCAAAAAGGGATATTGCAATCTTAACGTGTATCGGCTTGGCTTACGCGATACATTTTTCATTTTGGATAACTTCGCTTAAATATACGACGGTAGCTGCGTCTATTATTTTAGTTGATGCGCATCCTATTTTTGTAGCTCTTGGAGGAAGGTATTTTTTTAATGAGAAGATTACAAAATATGGCACTTTTGGTATAGGGCTCGCATTCTGTGGGATTGCCACTATCGGCTTGGGACAGGGTGCAGTAGGGAATGCGAATTTTATAGGCGCGATGTTTGCGCTTATAGGTGGAATAATGTCTGCAGTCTATATCTTGTTAGGAAAACAACAGAGGCAAAAAGTGGGAATTATCTCATATTCATTTTATGTGTACTCGACATGTTCGTTGTTTATACTAATTGCGATGCTTATAATAGGTGTGCCTGTGTATCCATATTCGGCGAAAGAATATTCAATTTTTATATATTTGGCATTAGTTCCTACGATATTAGGGCATTGTGTATGTAACTGGGCATTGAAATATGTTCCTGCAAATTCTGTTTCTGTGATGCTTTTAGGCGAGCCCATAGCAGCGTCTTTCCTTGCTTATTTATTCTTGTCCGAGATACCTATTCATTGGACTGTGGTAGGGGCGATAATGATATTGATTGGAGTATATGTAACATTGCAGTATGGCAAAGAATAGTTATCGAATAAGCATATTAGAATAAGCATTTTTGAACATCAGAATAATTAAGGTGTAGGTATATTAGCAACCGATGGAAGAAAAAGAGATTATTGGAGAGATTGCAAAAAGGGTTGAAGAAACTGTAAGGCTTGGAGTGAAAGAAGAAGATGCAGGGAAAGTTGTCAAGAAAGTATCTGCGGCTGGAGCACCTTCTAAGAAGATAGACCTTGTTGCAGAGGATGTGGCAATTGCGGTTGTGCGTGAAAATGGTAATAGATACAACGTGCTTTCGGAAGAGATTGGTTTTGTAGATAATGGCGCAGAAGAGACAATAGTTCTTGACCCTGTAGATGGGACCTACGATGCGATTTCCGGGATAACTTTTTATTCTGTCTCTATTGCGATAGGAAAGAAAAGACTTTCAGATGTGCGTTACGGCTTGGTAAGGAACCTATGCACTTCAGACGAATATATTGCAGAGAAAGGGAAAGGGGCTTATTTTAATGGAAAGAGGATAAAGACTGAAAAATATCATGGTGAAGAATCTATTATTTCAGTATATCTATCGAGATATTCTCATCCAAAGACTTACGAGATAATAAAGCGTGCAAGGCGAGCAAGGGCTTTAGGATGCTCTTCGTTAGAGATGTGTTTAGTTGCATGTGGAAAATTGGATTTGTTTTATCAGAGAGGGCAGAAAGTTAGAGTAACAGACATAGCGGCAAGTACCTTGATAGTTCGGGAAGCAGGGGGAGAAGTTTTCGATGCAGAAACAGGAAATAAACTCGAACTTGAAATTACTCTAGATGACAGGGCAAACGTAGCTGCGGTAGGCGATGAAAGAACGATTAAAGAATTTGCATTATTCTAGGTGAGATTTTGAAGTTTGGTATAGTTTCAAAATATGGTTCAGAGGAAGCAGATAAGGTTGCGAAAGAGATAGGAGATTACATTGCGGAAAAGGGCGAGGTTGTATTCGAAGAAGGAGTAAAAGAACGGCTTGGGAGCAAGGGAGCATCCAAGCCCTTGAATGAACTCTGTGCCGATGTTATAGTTGTGGTAGGTGGTGATGGTACAATCTTTCGAGCGATACAGCAAGCGAAAGGAAAAGTGCTTGGCATTAATGTAGGCAAAATAGGCTTCCTTGCAGAATGTGTCCCTTCTAATGCAAAAGATGCCATAGATAGAATTTTCAAAGGTGATTACGTGATAGATAGGAGGGGAAAGCTAGCGACTGAGATAGATGGCGTTAGATTACCTGATGCCATGAACGAATCTGTTGTTCATACCTCTCATATATCCAAGATGAGACATTTTCGTATATTCATAGATGATGAATTTGCAGAAGAGTTTAGAGCAGATGGTGTAATTTTTGCCACACCTACGGGTTCTACTGGATACGCGCTATCTGCAGGGGGTCCAATTGTTGACCCAAGAGTAAATTGTTTTATAGTTGCGCCATTAGCACCATTCAAGTTATCAGCAAGACCTCTTATAGTTCCTTCAAATGCAAAGATAAAGTTAGAACTTGCGGAAAAAAAGTCTGCTGTTCTTGTTATAGATGGACAATACCAAAAAGATATAAACGAGCAATATGTAACCTTTTTCCAATCTGAGAATTACGCTGAGTTTATTAGGTTTAAGCCTGATTTCTACTCAAGGATAGGAAAATTGGTGGTTTGATGGATGGCTTATGGCCTTCGAAAGACGGATACTTTCAACAAAAGATAAGTGCTTGTATGACTTGTGGAGCACCTCTTGAAGGAAACAGCCTTCTTTGTAATCTGTGCCATGTAAGGAAACTTCAGCAGACAGTTGGCGAAGCAGACAGGCTGATAATCAAACCTTTAGAACTCGAGAAATTAATTAAGCAGGCATCTAAACTTCATTCTGGTAAAGAGCTCAACGAACTTAGAGAAATTGTAGATAAGATAACCAAAATAGTCGATAAGATAAAACCTAGGCTAACCAAACTTGCAGAACTGAACGAACTTATGAGAGAGATAAAAGATACGAGTAAAAAGAACGAAGCAAAACAGATTTTTTCAGAGATAAAAGAGTTTCTTAAAAATGGGGAATTTGAGAAAGCAAAGTCGAAAGAGGAGGTTTTGGAAAAAATCATCAAAGAGAGAAAAGCACCCTTGATAAAAATAAGTAAGAGTGTAAAGGTATGCGAGTGTGGTAAGGAACTTGCGCCTGACTGGAAACTTTGTCCTTATTGCACAAAGGATTTGGATAAGAAGATAACTCCGAAAAAAAATCTTAGACAAAAGAAAAATTCGAATCAGAAGGAAGAGAAGATAAAAAATAGATGTCCTACCTGTGGTGGAATTCTTTCTGAGTATTCTATTGACAGACTAAAATGCCAAAAATGCGGCAATATTTTTGGTTGAGTTTAGGTGAGGATTTGCAAAACAACGAGAAACAGATAAAGATAGATAAATGGAGCATTTTGCGTTCTGTTATTTCTATCCTAGCGGGCTTGGGAATTATTCTATTTTTTATACTAAATCTTGATGTTTCCACGATAGCGGACAAGTTAAAGAATGCACATATCTTCTGGGTAATTTTTGCAATATGCATCCACATGCTTGCATTCTTAATTAGAGGATATAGATGGGGTGTGCTGCTTGCTCCTGCGCATCCAAGCGAGAAAAAATATGCTAATTTGTTTGTTATTGCGCTTTCAGGCTGGGCATTGAACGCAGCCTTTCCGGGTAGAGTTGGCGATTTTGCAAGGGCATATTATCTGAGAACGCATGAAAAAGTGCCTATCTCCATAGGTTTTGCCTCTCTATTTCTCGAGAAAGTTTACGATGTTGCAGTTATGGTATTAATCTCGGTTTTTTTGTTTTTGTTTGTTATAGATAAAAGCCTTTTACCAAAAGAGATGTTCCACGGCTTGGTAATTGTCATATTATTCATATCTTTCATAGTGCTTTGTTTGATACTAATGATGGCTTTTCCTAATCTTGGAAAAAGAATTTCCGATTTAATAGGAAAGACAATCGATTGCACGATAAGTAAGATACTACCCAAAATAGGGAACAAATTAAAATCGAAGTTAGAAGGTTTTATTGAGATGTTGATTAATAGCACAGTTCAAATCTCAAAGGATAAGGAATGCATTCTTCTTTCTACAATAATGACAATTCTAATCTGGGTGCTCGAGGCTGAACGGGCTACTTGCATACTCATTTCGTTCGACATGAAGGCAGAACTTTCATTGATTATATTTGTGTTTACATTCGGCACGCTATTAGGTCTTATTTTGCCAATACTACCAGGCAACCTAGGAGTGCTCGAATTTGTCCTTTCCACGCTAATAATGGTCATGCTTTCCATGTCTAAAGAGACTTCTTGGGCGATTGTCCTTGTTGATAGATTTGTCTCGTTCTGGTTTATTACCATGATTGGTGGCTTGGCTATCTTCTTGCTTTCCAGAGCAAAAGACAAAGATGATAGATTGAAAAATGAAGATGAATTAAAAGAAAAGGTTAGTGTAACAATTGGAAAGTAGATGTGATAAAATCTATGTTAAATCAAACGATAAATGCTAAATTTATTCGAAGTATTTTACAAACGGAAGGTTACCATTTAGCACATTTATAGAAATTACATACATGGCATGGGACCAACTTAGCGGCACTGCTCCAACAGGGACGTTCTCTTTGCGTTCTATCTGTTCAGGGAGCAAGTAACTATCAGGAAGCGCTGAGGATTCTACCCAGGAGATAAGATTCCGTGCGCTCTCTTTCTTGCCTATCATTGCATAATACATTCCAAGCCAAGAAGTAGTGATAATCCAGGGATTACCACCGTAAAAACTATCATGCTCGAACCTTCCAATTCCTCCATTTGCATATCTAAGTTTTTCTTCTATATATTCTGCAGTCGATACCATCCTTTTATCATAAACTGAAATGAGATCAAAAGGTAGTGCCAAGCCAAGCGCACTTGCATCAACATGTTCTATTTTTGGATTTAAGGATTTTATAAAATATCTACCATTCCAAAATCTATTTACTACTTCTCTGTATCTTGAGCATCCCTCAAGAAAATTGGATTTGGCGCTGGAATTTTCCTTTGAATTATCCTCAATTGCTTCTAATATCTGTGATGCGCAAAAAAGCCCGCCGTAGGCAGAGGCTAGCGTGTAAACATGATTTGACTTGTATTCTTCCCAAAGGTCTATTGTTCTCTGAGGTAGACTGTCTGATTTTGGTAGGAGTGTTCGAGCAAGCGCTTTTATTGCAGCTTGGTTCCTTATTAGGAAGTCGATATCGTTTGTCAACTTGTAATGAACCCAAATTCCCCAAATGAGTGTGCCTGCCTGGTCTAACTGTATGCCGAATCTGGGTGCAGGTTCCCAGTTTGTTCTATATCTTTGTTCTATTATTCCATCCTTTTTTACTTCGTTCAGGTTACAAAAAGTTTCGTAAAATCTACGAGGCTCTTCGTGTTTTCCTAAAAGGTCAAGAGCAACCGAAGCATACGTTCCATCCCTTGCCCAAACGTATCTGTAATCAGGCATGTCTGGACCCATAGGCGAGGCTATCATCGAAGATTCTTTCTCATCATACAAAACCCCAAGGATTTTAGCACTGATGTCTAGCAACCTCTTGCTCGTCCCCTTCGCACCTATCCTAATGTTAGGACGCCAATTTTCCCACCAATCGACAGTGCGTAAACGCATCTTCTCTGCAGATACTTTGCGAGACAAATCAAGCACTCTTATCGCATCTTCTTTATTCTTTCCAGCACATATAAAAAACGAAAATTCACGAATGACCCCCGGCAGAATATTATCAAAATCGACTACTAACAAACCATCTGCTTTTTTAACATTCTCCATTCTTGAAACTAAAATATCATCTTCGATTTTATTCCCCACTAATATTTCTGCATCACGCTCGCATCCTATTGCAAACCATACTTCATCTTTGCCATGTACAAGACAATTCTTTTCTTTGTCTTCCTCGATAATATCCCCCTTTTTTTCCTCATTAATATTCATCTTTTCCGCAAATACAAACTTTAGGTCTATTCTCTCTAATTTTCTTCGATTTTGTAATATGTATTGCCTTACCACCACATCCATATCTATATCGACAAAATCCCGAACGACGACCGCAACGCCTAACTTGCTACTCTTCCCTTCTGTTCTCAATACAAGTCCTCTGGGTAGGTAGTATGTGCTCATCGACCATTTCTCAAATGGAATGTGTTTGTATAAATCAGAATATTTACTATCTTTACTGTTTGTATCTTTCTCTTCTGAACGACGTACGCCAACAGATGCGTATATCCTATTCACATGCTCTTTTTCGCCTATGCTAGGCCAGTATATGTTTGTGATTGAACCATATGCATCGATAGTTGCAAGCATCCGTCTATTCCCTATCACACCATAATTTACAAACCCTCTCGTCTCTGTCGCGTTCACTATAAATCTATGCACAGGTCTATACAAAGAAGGATATCTTTTGAAAAAGCCCGTAACACCTATCTCATTCATAAAATGTAACAATTTTATCAGAATACGATATGTTCTTTTTGCTCTGTCTATTACCATATTTTCACTGCCGTTTATGAGTTATCCAAATTTTCCCTCATTTCTTTAGGATACATTTTGAAGATATATTTTAAATTTAGATTTACTCTGAAAGGGCATCTTCATAAACTTTCATAGTCTCAACCGCTGTTTTATCCCAGTTGAAATTCCTTTCTGCATGTATTCGTCCATACCTTCCCATCCTTTCTGCAAGACTTTCGTCTGTTAATATAGTTATAATTCTATCTGCTAATGCCTCACTATCACGAGGTCCTACCACAAAACCATTTTTTCCATCAACAACAAGCTCCTCAGGTCCACCAGAACGCGTAACAACAACGGGTTTGCCTGACGCCATCGCTTCTATTACCACAATTCCAAAAGTTTCTGTAATACTTGGCATAACAAACACATCGCATGCTCTATATGCCTCTTGTAGCATTTCAATCGAAATCTCGCCCGTAAAATATACACTATCTAAAATACCAAACGCCTCCATCATTTCCATAATTTTATTAAGATAACTATCTTCTTCAAATCGTGTTTTTCCTACAATCACAAGTTTGGTATTTTTTACATTCCTTTTTACTTTTTCAAATGCATGTGCAAGATATTCCAAGCCTTTTCTTTTATCGATTTTTCCCACAAAGAGCACTATCCTGGAATCTCCTAAAGAATACCTATCTCTAAATTCCTTTCCGTCGTTCTCAGGCGTAAAAAAATCTAAATCCACCCCGTTATATATTGTTTTGCTTTTTACGCCGTAACGAGATTCCATTTCTTTTGCTACGCTCTTAGAAACAGAAATTATGCTTGCGGCGTTCTCTATAATCTTACTCATAATCGTTTCATATAATTTTACACCAACAAAATGTGCATAGGTCCTAATAATTTCCTCATTATTATGTTGTGTAAAGACAAATGGTTTCTTCTTTGATGCTTTCATTGCTGCATATGCAGAAGGTACGCAATTTGCATGCACCATATCAAAGTCTGAATTTGAGATTCGATACGCACATGCAGGAACAAACATCCCTGCAATTGTGAGCCAAGCCGTAGTCATTCTAGGTTCTACAAAGGGGATGCGATATTCTCTCAAACCATCAGAATAACGCAACCGTTCTCCAAGCCTGCCTCCACCAGCAATTATTTCAACCTCATGTTCCCTCTGGAACCTTTTTGCAAGTTCATACATATATTTCTCAATACCACCTTGCACAGGCAAATAATAGAGGTTTGCTAATGCTATTTTCATCTAATTATCTTCTTTCACAATTTCCCTTTTTCTACCTATTTTGAGCAATCCGCTAATTTGCTAATCAACATAAATAGCAAACTATATTTGTAGGAACGAGTATTCCGCACCTAGATATTGGAATTGTACGCATGTGAGGGAGCATCATGAGTGCCGATTTGAGCATTATAATACCTATTGCGATTGCGGGCGGGCTTGGATTTACTGGCTATCTATACTGGGATGTATTCAGACGTGAAACTGGTAATAAGAAGATGAGAGAGATTTCAGATGCAATAAAAGAAGGTGCGATGGCATTCATGAAACGCCAATATACAACTATCGCAATGCTTGCAATAATACTTGCAGGAATTTTGTTCGGCGTCTATCTTGCAAACAATGACCCTGAAATGGGTTGGAAGACTGCAGCAGGTTTCCTTCTTGGTGCATTCTGTTCTGGTCTTGCGGGATTTATTGGAATGTATGTGTCTGTAAATGCAAATATTCGTTCTGCACAAGGAGCGACGAAGGACCTGAATACTGCGATGGTCATTGCTCTTCGAGGCGGCGCTGTTTCTGGTTTCGCAGTTGTTACAATGTCTCTTCTCGGTGTTGCAGGCTTATTTTATGCATATGGAGGAAGACCTGAAAGCGCCTTGGAAATTGTTGGATATGGTTTTGGGGCTTCATTTGTAGCATTGTTTGCACAACTTGGCGGTGGAATATATACAAAAGCAGCAGATGTGGGTGCTGACCTCGTAGGAAAAATAGAGGCAGGCATACCTGAAGATGACCCAAGAAATCCGGCTGTAATTGCAGATTTAGTAGGTGATAATGTAGGTGATTGTGCAGGAAGAGGTGCGGATTTATTCGAATCAACTGCAGCAGAAAATATAGGTGCCATGATACTCGGAATTGCCCTTTATCCTGTTTTTGGACTAGGTGGAATCCTTTTCCCACTAGTTGCAAGAGGGCTTGGACTCCTTTCGACTATCCTTGGCATAATGATTGTTAAGACAGACGGAAAAGAAGACCCGATGTCTGCATTAAATAGGGGTTACTTTTTAACAACAATTCTTTCTGCAATTCTATTCGGAGTTGCTGCATACTTCATGCTAAATCCAGTTGACCCAAATATCGCAACTACCGGATATACTCCAACACAAAAAGGTCATCCAATACTTGATTCAAATGGACATGAACTTGTAGTTTATCCAAAGGCAGAAACATGGATGTATTTCTATGGTGCAGGTATCATCGGCATGATTACCTCAAATATATTTGTTTATATTACTCAGTACTATACTTCATACAACTATCGTCCTGTGCTTGAAATTGCAAAAGCCTCGCAGACAGGTCCGGGGACGAACATAATAACAGGGTTTGCAATGGCTCTCGAGTGTACCGCAATACCCGTGATTACAATCTCAGTTGCATTACTTGGTGCATTTTGGCTTGGTGAGCAGACAGGGATTTATCTAGGTGGAATTTACGGTACCGCAATAGCAACTATGGGTATGCTTGCAACTTGTGCGTACATCCTTGCAATGGATACCTTTGGTCCGATTACAGATAATGCAGGTGGTATCATAGAAATGTCGCAGGCGCCTGAAGAAGTGCACGTGGTTACCGACAAACTTGATTCTATAGGCAATACAACAAAAGCGCTCACGAAAGGATATGCAGTAGGCTCTGCAGCACTTGCTGCGTTCCTTCTTTTCCAGGCATACATGGAAGAAGCAGGTATCCATGAGGTAAATATAGCAAAACCAGAAGTTTTTATAGGTGGTTTCATAGGAGCAATGCTTATCTTCCTGTTTAGTTCGTTTGCAATAAGAGCTGTAGGTAAGGCAGCCTATACCATGATAGGCGAAGTGAGGAGACAGTTCAAAGCAGACCCTGGCATAATGGCAGGGACCTCCAAGCCTGATTATGCAAAATGTGTTGATATATCTACTATAGGTTCATTGAAAGAGATGGTTCTACCTGGAGTACTTGCAGTTGCCACACCTATAGCAGTAGGGGTGATTTTCAAACTACGCAATGTAGGAGCAGAAGCCGAAGCCTCCTTGCTTATGATTGGAACAATTACAGGTATTCTGCTTGCTCTGCTACTAAACAACGGTGGTGGCGCTTGGGATAACGCAAAAAAATACATCGAAACAGGTGCAATGAAAGACTCTGAAGGAAACGTAATAAAGAAAAAATCGCCTACACATGCAGCCGCAGTTGTAGGAGATACCGTTGGAGACCCATTCAAGGACACTGCAGGACCTTCTCTGCATGTTCTAATAAAACTTCTCTCTACAATAACGCTTGTACTCGCACCTCTATTTGTCTAACTATTTCTCCAATTTTCTTTCTTCATTTAATTTTCTTTATTTTTCGTAGTCCCTATTTTATTTTAGAACCTCATTTTTTCTTTAACTGCATGTCGTACATCTTAACAATCTCTTGAGTTGTCGTTGCAGATTCACCTTTCTTGTCACTGCGCCACTTGCCTGTATATCTTGGAAAACGAATAGCCAAGCCTGCATTCTCTCTAACCAATCCCAAGCCGCAGGTATGTATAGGCGACAATGTGATTTCGGCACCTACGACTTCAAGTATCTCTAAGGGTTCAAACCAATAATCGCATTCCATCTTCGAAAAAACTCTTTTATCTTTGTTTTTTAACTTTAATCTTTCAAGTCTCTTTGGCAACTCAGCAAGAAAGGCATCGTCAAAACCAGTGCCTAGTTTGCATACAGTTTCGAACCTGTCTTTTTCTTCATTATAAGCAGCCATAAGGATTGCCCCATAAGTGCCTGCACGCCTGCCCTGCCCTGCAAATGCACCCACTATTACTAAATCTACGCTATCTGTCATCTCTGAACGATAGTCTCTTTTGAATTTTATCCATAACCAGCCCCGTGCGCCTGCTCGATATACTGAATCCTCTGCAATTGATTTTGCAACTATCCCTTCACATCCTGACTCGATTGAACGTTCGAAGAACTCTTCTGCTTTTGAAACATCATCTGTAATCAAAACCTGCGAAAGTCTTACACGTGAACTTTTAGTTTCATTTATCTTTTCGTTTTTTACATTTTCAAGTTCGACTAATTGTTCATTCGACATGTTCGAAGAAAATATTTGAGTTGACCCCCCATAAGAAATTGCATTTTCAAGTGCCTTTCTTCGTTCGAGATAAGGTTTGTTTATATATTCAATTCCATCTAACAATAAACAATCAAACAAAATTAAGGTTACAGGATATTCTTCAACTGCATCTTCTAAATCGTACTTCCTTCCTCTTCTATGTGAAACTTCCTGGAAGGGACGCATTTCTCCAGTTTCAAGATTTACAGGTATGCATTCACCTTCAATGATACCTGATTTGCACTTGAAAGATTTTCTAAGTTCTTCCTGAATGTCAGGAAACTGAGCAGTTATGTTCTCAAGTTGCCTCGAATAAAGTTGGATTTTTCCATTCTCAAATATGTGAGCCTGCACTCTTAAACCATCGTATTTGAATTCAAATGCTGCTCTTCCACCTAATTTTTCCAAAATACCCTTTATAGAATCGAGCCTTTCAGCAAGCATGGGTCGAAGTGGAATACCAGGTTTCATTTTGATTTTTTCCAAGCCAACTTCTCCCTCGTTAACAAGAGTTCTTGCAATTAGACCTAGGTCGGAACAGATGTTATATGGATGTTCCAACCTAACTCGCTTAGTTCTATCGTTAAGAAACTTTTGAGCAAGCGCGTCTAGCACGGTCATGTCAGCGATACCAAGCCTAAGTTTTCCTACTACAAGTCTGATAATGTATTTTGCTTCCAAGGGCTTGGCATTGTTGAGAAGTTCAGACAAATATGCAATTTTTGTAGATTGTGCACCTGCCCCCGAGGCTCGCGCAATAGAATCCAATTTTGCATATACCATTTCGAGTGTGAGAGGTTCTGAGAATAGAGATGTCTGCTTCTTTTTCTCCATAGTTTGCTGAGCAACCAAGCCTATATCCCCTTCCTTAATCCATGACTCGTATATTTTTGATTCTGAGAATCCAGAAGTTTGTGATAATGCTTTAATAGCCATCTTCTCTGCAAGACCTAGTTCTATACCTTCAAAATCAGGATAGAGTTTTCCCTGAGTTAGATATACAAGTTTATCTATTAATTCATTTGGTGTCTTATTGAATAGAGAAACAAGAAGGTCAGTAATTTCAAGCCTTTTGCTCGTAGATTCTATCTTCTCGAATATATCTACAACTTCTGAGAAGAGCATTTTTGCACCGATCATGTATATTTTTGTAGATATTGAATTTTTGCGTGAATAAAAAAAGAAAAGTGTGCTGTCCTGAAATTAGTTCCTCTCGAAAAATCGAGGTCATGTTGAAACCATCTCTTTTAGAGATAGTAAGAAATTGTGGAGCGTATTTTTCGAGGAGTTGAATGTGTTGGTTGATAAACTTAGTTTTTCTTCGATGGATGCATTTTTCTCACGAAACCTTGGAAGGGTGTTTCACAATCGTCGATGTTAAGGTCCAATGTGTAGAGTACAGAAAATATTTCGTAGATTAGAACATAAGGGAGAGATAACCAAGTTAACAGACAAGGAGAACAGAGGGATATGCAAGGATGTGGTAGATGATGGGGACTATGATAAATTGTGGATCTCGAGAGATTACGGAGTAAGCGTAAGGAGAGTAGAACAATTGGTAAAGATATATAGAGATGCAGGGGATGACGATACCAAATCCAAATAAGGAGAAGAAACCTAAGAGATGCAGATATGAAAGAGAACATACATTCAGTTTAGTACATGGAGATTGGCATAGAACAACGGAAGGGCATCCACATGCAATAGGATGGCTTGATGATGCAAGTAGATTTGTGTTAGCATGTAAAGAATTTGAACATGCGACTGTAGAAAATATAATTGAGAGTTTCAAAGAGGCAATCTTATGTGCACAGGAATACAAGTGGAGTATCACAGACACCGTTAACGATTTGAATCCATCGAAGATTTCATTCAATGGTATAACCAACGAATGCACGGTGCTCTTTGGGTAGATATTGGCGAATGTCCTCATGAGGCAGTATTCAGAAAGAGCAATCCTCCTAATTTACTTTGACTCTTTGCAAAGTGGTTCAATGAATAACAAATTCTTGCGAAATAATTTTCGTGCTCTGCACCAAAAAATATATTTTCATCGATATGATACTCAAAGTGGTAAGATGCCAGAAGAAACAAAAAAAGGCTCAAAATTAAAAGGAATAATAGAACTAATCCGACCATTTACACTTCTTGCGCCTATAATTGGTGGAATATCAGGTGCGTTAATGAGTTTTGTTCTCCAAGGTCCAGGTAGGATTGAGCCCACAAGTATAACAGATATTTCTTTTACTCAAATACTTCTTGCGATTTTTGGCGCGGTTACTCTCTCAACGATAAATGCAGCAAGCAACTCATTTAATGCAATTTACGATGAAGAGATTGATAGAATAAATAAACCTACTCGTCCTTTAGTTACAGGCGCATTATCAAAGAAAGATGCTTATGCAGTTTCTATCACTCTGTATATACTAATAATTATTCTGTCTTTTTTGTTTAATTTAGCCTTCTTTTTATGTGTTTTAATCATTATTTTAGTAACTATTTTTTATTCAATGCCCCCAATTAGGCTAAAAAAGAGACTTTGGCTATCCAATATATCCATAGCGTTTGCGAGAGGATTTCTTGGTTTTATGGCGGCTTGGTGTATATTCGATACAAATCCACAAGACAGCCCTGTGCCTTGGCTTGTCGGAGGTATCATGTTTCTTGTTCTCGTAGGTGCAACTACTGCAAAAGACTTTACTGATGTTGAGGGTGATGCAAAATTTGGAATGAGAACCTTGCCTGTTGTTTATGGTCTACGAAAATCCGCAATTATTTCTTCTGCATTTCTTATATTTCCCTTTCTATTAGTTCCAATAGGATGGATAGCTGGTATCCTTATTGTAGAGAGTCTAGTCATGACTTTGCTTATGGCTTGGGGCGCGCTAATCGCATACCTTATGCTCAATGCGCCTATGAAACAAGACGGTAAAATGGAAAACTCCCGGGCTTGGGGGCATATGTATTTTCTACTCATGACGATGCAAATCGGGTTTGCTCTCGTGTATATAATTGCGGGCTTGGTATAGCACGCTTGGTATTTAGTATCTTAGTATTTAGTGTAAAGTAAAGGTGGGGATTATTGGGATAATGAGAAAATAAATGTAGAATGTGCTTGGTTTACTGCTTGTTTTAACTATACGATAACTAAATAAACATCAATGGCAATGAACTCCACATGCCCTTTATGGAAGTTACCACGTTAAGAGGGGATGCATTAAATCAGCATGCAAAAAAGGTATTTAGAGGTTTAATGCGTGCATATGGTGTCATTATTTCCATGGCGACTTTATTCTATGGCGTTCTTTTTTTGTTTGATTATGTGTTGTCGATTGTTTTAGGCGAAGAGTTGCCTTTCCCAGGCGAAATTTTTATAATTTTTGGCTTGGGACTCCTTGCTCTAGGTTCTATACTTGTCATCTATATTTTCTTCATAAACAAGACCATATTTAATAAAATCCAAGAAGGACAGGCACAGATGCAACCAAGTCAGAATCCATATGAAAGATATCAATCAAATATACCACTTCCTTCGCGTTCTGTTACAGAATCAATAGTAGATAAACTTGATTTACCTACGGTACCTGCGCTTATTATTCTATTTATAATTACCTTAATAGCCTCAAGTTTAATGGCTCTATTTGGCGGCTTAGTAACGATTGCTGCTTTACCAATAATATTCATGTGCATAACATCGCCCTGTCTTATGTGGGTATCATATGCATATTCAAAGGACATATACGAGCCTGAACCTGCAAGGTCGATTCTTTTGGCATTAGGCTGGGGCATGATGTCCTGTATCCCATCGCTCATTATGAACACTACAGTGTCGGCAGCGACAGGTGGCGACATGTTCATTACTGCGGCTATAGGCGCGCCCTTAATAGAAGAATTCTGGAAACCGATAGGGCTTTATTTTGTAAGAAAGGACATAGACGACGAACTTGATGGTACAATATACGGAATGAGTTGCGGCATGGGTTTTGCGATGCTTGAGAATTTCCATTATGCATCGCGTTCACTCATAGTTTCGTTCTATAATCCGGGTACAGCAAGTGGATATGGTATGCTTGTTGTGTTGCGTTCTGTAACTTCAATTATAGGTCATATGGTAGGTCCTGCATGCATAGGATATGGATATGCCGTTTATCTCCAAAGAAAAAATAGTTCTATGGGTCTCAATTCGGTAGGGGTCCAAGGAAGCGGTCAGCAATCAATATCACAGGGCGCAGCGGTAACTCAGAGTATCGGATTTCTTACCACATTTGCAATATTGCGCATCCCCTTAGGATATGGTACGGGCGTTCTTTTCCACTTCATATGGAATGGAACACTTACTGTTATGAGTACGGCAGGGACAAGCGGAAATGTCTGCGGCTTATGTTTCGGTATGATTCTGTTCATGTTCGGATTTCCGATACTCGAATTTATCCTTTTGCGTTATCTAATGCACCTTGGTATGAAGAAAAACATAGAAAAGTATTCTGAGAAAGCAAAAGACAAACTT
>Ga0078972_1007621_pt1 | contig 23839 bp, 20 predicted proteins | sample YelNatPaOPGAMG01_FD_67568 | JGI IMG/M metagenome (GOLD analysis project Ga0078972, IMG submission 67568) | Hot spring thermophilic microbial communities from Obsidian Pool, Yellowstone National Park, USA - OP-RAMG-01 (SPADES assembly) (version 2) | ecosystem: Environmental > Aquatic > Thermal...
CGGGCCGATATCCTGAATCACGACGTCCCGGAAATTCACCGCCCCGGAAAGCATCTCCTTCAACTTCTCCGCGTTGCCGAGGTTGTCCGCGTGCATCACGTAGGCGGTCTGCTCTTCGGGGTTCAGCACGTTTTCCCGCGCAACCTCGGTTAAATGCTTCAGCACCTTTTTAGTGCCGTTTATTTTGTCCGTGTTTATTATTTTTCCTTCTTTATTGATGGTCAGTATCGGCTTTACGTCAAGTATCGTGCCTATCGCGGCGGCCGCGCCGGAAAGCCTCCCCCCTTTTTTCAGGTAGTTCAGATCGTCGACGCAAAACCATTCGTGCGCCCTGTTGCGGTTTTTTATCACCCAGTCTTTTATCTCGTCCAAAGACTTGCCCTCTTCCTTCATCCGCTGCGCTTCCATCACGAGTATCCCCGCCGCCATGGAAATGCGCAGCGTGTCTACGATCTCGATGCGCGCTTTCGGGTATTCCTCAAGGACCATCTTTTTCGCGGCAAGCGTTAATTCGTAGTGCCCTGAGAGCGCCGACGAAAAAGACAGGTACAGAAGCTCCGTCCCGTCCTTTACTATCTCCCTGAAGAATTCCGCTATGTCGGAAGGCGGCCTCGTCGAGGTTATCGCGTCCGCTCCTTCCCTAAGCTGCCGGTAGAAACCGGCGAAATCCGTGTCCCGCCCCAGATCGAACAGCTTCTCCTCGCCGTTTACGGTGTACGGCATCAGGAACACGGGGACGTTATGTTTGTCGGCGAACTGATAGGGTATCTCGGTGTCGGAATCTGTGGCGATGATAAAAGAGCTCATATGAATCCCTCCGAAAAAATATGATTAGGCCATGACGTTTTGATATTGTGATATAAATATACTATCAGCCGGCTTTTTTGACAAGGTGGATAAAAAACTCGGTCCCCTGCGCGAGGGATCCGATCTCAAGCCTTTCCCCCGCCGCGTGCATCGTTCCGGCGTCGCGTTCGAGCGACTTAAACGGCGTGAACAGATACACTCCGTCCGAAATGGGCGCGTACCACCTCGAGTCGGTTGCGGCGGTCATCAGATACGGGGCCGTTATGCAATCCCCGAACGTTTCCCTCACGGTCTGCGAGACCATGCGGTACGCCTCGCTGTCGGCGGGAGATACGGGCGGCGGCTCGTGGGCGTCGAGTATCTCCGCCTTTACGCCGCTCCCGGCCGTTCTTATTATACGCTTTAAAAGGCCTTCGACGGAATCGCCGGGCGCCACGCGGCAGTTCAGCACTGCTTGCGCGCTCTGCGCGAGCACGTTCCTTGCGGCGGAGCCCTTGAGCATCGTGGGCGCGACCGTTGTCGCGGCAAGCGCGCGGCCTTCGCCGCCTTTCGGCAGCAGCGCCGCCAGCAGCGGTTTCGTTATAAAAAGATTGGAGGCTATGACGTTGCCCGGAAACCTCATATACGGCGCCAAGGCTTCCAACATCAGGCGGAGCGGTTTATTGAGCTTCGGCCTCATGCGCTTTTTTTCGAGCCTGACTATCGCTTCGGCAAGCGCGCCGACGGCCGTCTTTTCGGGAGGCCTCGACGCGTGGCCTCCGGCGGACTCGGCGGTAAGCCTTATGTCCGCGTAGCCCTTCTCGCATATGCCTATGAACGCGACGCCGGGTTTTTCGCCCTTGCCGAGCCTTAACAGCCCTCCGTCAATGAACCCGCCGCCCTCGTCAATCACGAATTCGAAGCGCACGCCGCGCTCTTTTAAAAGCGCCGCAATCTTCTCGTTCCCCTGATAGCCCATCCTTTCCTCGTCGTGCCCCAAAGCTATATAGATGTCCCGGCCGGGCTTGTGGCCTTCCCGCAGCAGGTATTCGACGGCTTCCATCACCGCGGCGAGCTGCCCCTTCATGTCAAGGGCGCCCCTGCCCCAGACGTATCCGCCGGCTATCTCGCCTGAAAACGCGGGGTATTCCCATCCCGCGCCGCCGTCCGCGGGTACCACGTCGATATGCGCCATCAGCAGGAACGGCTTTTTCCCGGAGCCGGCTCCCTCCCACTTGTACAGCAGGCTGTAGCCGCCGACCACCTCTCTATGAAGCGTCCTATGAATAAGCGGGTACGTTTTTTCGAGATATTCGCGCATCGCCGCGAAGGCTTCGCCGTCGAACCGCTCCGGGTCGTCCGGGGTCACCGTCGGGATCCTGATCATCCCCGAAAGGTTGCTCGCTAACGCGCCGCGGTCGAGGCCATAGCTTTCGGGGCGCGGCGCGGGCGCCCGCTGCGGTTTTCTTCTCACCGTGTTTAGCGCCATTACGGTAATAAGCGCGGCTATTGTTCCCAATACAATGAAAACGATCGTCAAGGTTTTACCTTCTCGTCATAAGAATCAAAATTGTAAAAGATCATATCGCCTTATCCCGCAGGATTTTCAATACCTTCCCCGCGAGGTAGAACGAGCCGCATACGACGAGCAGCCCGTTTCTTTCTTTCGCGCGGCGCATAGCCTTTTCAAACGCGGCCGCCGCGTCTTCCTCGACGACGCAGCCGCCGCCGAACGATTCGGCGAGCTTTTCGGGCGCTTCGCCCCTTTGCGTTTGCGCGCGCGTAACGAAAACGCCGGAGAACAGACCGTCCAAGCTTTTTATCATCGCGCGGTGATCCTTGTCCCTCATGCACGCGAACAGGAGCGTCTTGTCTTCGTCCGGGAAGTATTCGAAAAGTGTTTCCTTCAGCATATCGACGGACGCGGGGTTATGCGCCCCGTCGAGAAGTATATCCGGGCTTCCGGGCAGATATTGCGTCCTGCATTCGAGCTTAGCTCCTTTAAGCCCGTTTTTTATGCTTTCCTCGCCGGCGCCGAGCCGCTTCGCGGCGAGCACGGCCAAAGCGGCGTTGTCCGGCTGCGCGGCGCCTATCGAAGCGACGCGGTATTCCACTCCTTCGAAGATAAAAGTCTGGCCGTTGAGGCTTCGCGAAATCACCTCCGCGCCGTCCGCGACGGTCAGCGGCGAGCCTTTCCGGGCGCATTCGTCTGTTATGACCTTCCGCGCTTCCGGCTTCTGCCGCGCCGAAATCACCGGAACGCCCGGCTTTATTATGCCGCACTTTTCCGCCGCGATCTGCGCGAGCGTGCTTCCGAGCAATTCCGTATGGTCGAAGTCTACCGGCGTAAGCACCGTGACTTCCGGGATGATAACGTTAGTCGGGTCCAGCCTTCCTCCCAAGCCCGTCTCGATTACCGCGATATCCGCTCCGCGCCTCTCGAACCACAGCAGCGCCGCCGCGGTATACTGCGCGAAAAGGGAGCCGTTGACGGCAAGCCCCTTTTCTTTAACCTCGCCGAGCAACGCCGACAATTCCTCAGAGCCTATCGGTTCTTTTCCGATCCGGATCCTTTCCTCCGGCGAAAGTATGTGCGGCGAGGTGTAGCAGCCGCATCTTTGCCCCGCGGCCGTAAGGATAGCGCTAAGGTATTCGGCTACGGAGCCTTTCCCGTTCGTTCCCGCGATGTGCGCGCAGCGCATTACGACAGCCCGCTCCTGCGCGCGCGGACCGCGGCGAGCATCTCTTCGTATTTTTTCAATTTGTCCCTTTCCTCGTTCACGACGCTTTCCGGAGCCTTTTCCACGAACCGCGGGTTCGACAGCATCCCTTGCGAACGCTTGATCTCGTTTTCGAGCCTTTTTGCCTCCGAATCGAGCCTCTCCATCTCTTTAGCGACGTCTATGAGCTCTCCGAGCGGCATGTACGCCGTCGCGCCCGGTCCGACGACCGAAACGGCTTTTTCGGGTATCTGCGATTCTCCTTCGATGAATACGACTTCGGACGCGTACGCGAGCCTCGCTATATATCCGGCGCACGCTTCATATCCGCCGCGCGTTTCGGGCGCCGCGAGTATGCTGACGCGCGCCTTTTTCCCAGCGGGCACGTTCATCTCCGCGCGCGCGTTCCTTATCCCGCGCACCATCTCCATCACATAAAGCATCGCCTTCTCCTCCGCGCGGTACGTTTTCCCGGGGCGCGGCCATTGCGACACCATTATGCTCCCCTCAGCGGCGGGCAGGGACAGGTATATCTCTTCCGTGATGAAGGGCATAAACGGATGAAGCAGCTTGAGCGTTTCCGCGAGAACGAAATTCAGCACGGAAACTGCGGCATCCTTCGATCCGCCGGAAGAAGAAAGCCTCGGCTTCGCCATCTCAATGTACCAGTCGCAGTATTCGTTCCAAAGGAAATCGTGCACCTTCTGCGCCGCCATTCCGAGTTCGAACCTTTCCATCAGTTCCGTGGCTTCGGATACCGTGTCCGAAAGCCGCGACAATATCCATTTGTCCGATATGTCGAGCTTTCCCTCGTCCGGCGGCCCGGCCTCTTCGCCGGTGTTCATCAGCACGAACCTCGCGGCGTTCCAGAGCTTGTTCGCGAAGTTGCGCGCGCTTAATACCTTCTCTTCCGAGAAGCGCATGTCTCCGCCGACGCGCACTCCTGCGGCGAGGCTGAACCGGAGCGCGTCCGCGCCGTATTGTTCCACTATGTCGAGCGGGTCTATCCCGTTGCCCGCGGATTTGCTCATCTTCTTCCCCTGTTCGTCGCGCACCAGCCCGTGTATGTACACATACTCGAAAGGCTTCTCTCCCATGCACTCGTATCCGGACATTATCATCCTCGCGACCCAGAAGAAAATGATATCGTAAGCGGTCACGAGGACGTTCGTGGGATAGAAGTATCCGAGATCGGGAGTCCTGTCCGGCCAACCGAGCGTGGAGAACGGCCAGAGGCCGCTGCTGAACCATGTGTCTAGGACATCCTCGTCCTGCCTTATATCCGCCGAGCCGCACGCGCACTTTTCCGGCGCTTCCTTCGCGACTATCGTTTCGCCGCACTTTTCGCAGTAATACGCGGGTATCCTGTGCCCCCACCAAAGCTGTCTCGATACGCACCAGTCGCGTATGTTGTCCATCCACGAAAAATATATGTTCGCGCTGTGTTCGGGCACGAATTTTATGTCCCCGTTCCTGACCGCGTCTATCGCGGGCTTCGCGAGGCTCTTCATCGACACGAACCACTGCCTCGACACTATGGGCTCCACGACGGTGTCGCAGCGGTAGCAGTGCCCTACGCTGTGCTTATGCTCCCGCGTGTCCACGAGCAGCCCCGCCGCTTTTAAGTCTTCGATTATAAGCTCCCTCGCCTCGTACCTGTCCCTGCCTTCGTATTTCCCGCCGGCGCCGTTTATGACCCCCCTGTCGTCCATTACGCGCAGCACGGGGAGCTTATGCCTTTCCCCGACCTCGAAGTCGTTCGGGTCGTGCGCCGGGGTTATCTTCACCGCGCCCGTGCCGAACTGCATGTCGACGTATTCGTCGGCGATAACCGGTATCACCCTTCCGGTAAGCGGCAGTATCACGTTTTTGCCGACCATATGCCTGTATCTTTTATCCTTCGGGTTCACGGCGACCGCCGTGTCGCCCAGCATCGTCTCGGGGCGCGTCGTCGCAACGACTATCCCCTCGGTCCCGTCTTCCGCGGGATAGCGGATGTGCCAGAGATACGAATCGTGTTCCGCGTATTCCACCTCAGCGTCCGAAAGCGCCGTTTTGCATTCCGGGCACCAGTTTATTATCCTGTCGCCGCGGTAAATGAGCCCTTTTTCGTAAAGGCGCACGAAAAACTCGTTTACCGCTCTCGAGCACCCCTCGTCCATCGTGAACCTTTCGCGCGACCAGTCGCAGGAGGAGCCGAGCTTTTTCAACTGCTCGACTATCCTTCCGCCGTACTGCTCCTTCCATTCCCACGCGCGGCGCAGGAATTCTTTCCTGCCGATCTCTTCCTTCGTCGTCCCCTCTTCCTTGAGTTTTTCGGTTATTTTCGCCTCCGTCGCGATGCTCGCGTGGTCCGTTCCGGGCAGCCAGAGCGCCGCGTACCCCTGCATTCGCTTCATCCGTATGATAGCGTCCTGCATCATGTTGTCGAGCGCGTGCCCCATATGAAGCTGGCCCGTGATATTCGGCGGCGGGATGACGATCGTATACGGCTTCTTCTCCGGATCGATCTCCGCGCGGAAATACCCCGCCTTCATCCATTCCCCGTACAGCCTTCGCTCAACCTCCTTGGGGTCGTATACTTTTTTAAGTTCTTTCGCGCTCATAGAGCTTTCCTCCGATGTTTCAAATAAACCGTCTTTTCCGTGATATTTATGGCTTTGCTTCGTCCGGGATTTTTCTCGCGCAACGCGCAGCCGTTTTCCCGTAGAATAAAAAAACCATCCCTTGAAAGGACGGTATTGTTTATCCGCGGTGCCACCTTAATTCAGGCAATAAGCCTGCTCTTTGTTCCGTATAACGCCGGAAGCGCCCGCCGCTAACCTTATACTTTCGCCGCGGGATGCTCGGAAGCGACCTTCCCGTTACGCCCGCGGAGCTCTTTCACCGCTTCGAGCCCTCTCTTTTCGCGCCGCGCGACCCGGTACTCCTCTTCGTCATCGCCTTTATTGGATTATAATATCCCGCGGTTTAGCTGTCAACGGCATTTCGGAGCGCGAAAATCAACCGTTTGTTCCCGGTTTTTTCACGGGCGCTCAATATCTTACATTTGACCGCTTACAATTATGAATGTACAATTATTATGCCGGCATATACTTTCAAGAAGGTTTGTTCCGATGGATACCATGGCGCCGAAATCGCTGCTCAAAGCAATACCGTGGCTCCTTGCCGGGCCGTTTTTCTACCTGCTGTTCCGGCTTTCGTTCCTGTGGCCGGATTTTACCGAAACCGTTTATTCCCGCGGCATATTCAGGTTCGTCAATCAGGGTGTTTCGTCGCTCACCGGCCTTCTTTCTTTTTCATTGGCGGAAATGCTTCTTTACGCTTTTTTGCTGTTCTGCGTGGTTTTTTTCCTTTGGGCTTTGATATGCGCCGCGCTCGCGCAAAGAAAATGGTGGTTCGTGCTGATAAAAAGGTTTGCCGCGTTGCTTTGCGTTTTTTCGTGCCTGTACGCTCTTTTCATAGGCGTCTGGGGCTTCAACTACGCGAGGAACAGCCTCGGCGAAAATTTGGGGCTCGACGCCTCTCCCGCGACCGTGGAAGAGCTTTATTCGGCCTGCGAGGCGCTCGTGCAAAGAGCGAATGCGCTTCGAAGCAAAGTCCCCGAAGGCCCCGGCGGGGTATTCGAACCCGGTTTTTCAAAGGCCGAAATGATGGGCCGCACGGCTTATTACTATGACAAGGCGGCGCGGGAGACGGGAGAGTATATTCTCGGAGGAAGTTTCGGCAACGCTAAGCCGGTGCTCAATTCGGCATTGCTTTCGTACGCGTTCCTTTCCGGGTTCTATTTCCCCTTTACCGGCGAAGCGAACGTGAACGCCGACGCTCCGATGCTTTATTTCCCCGCGTCCTGCCTGCACGAGTCGGCGCATCAGAGAGGCTTCGCGCGCGAGGACGAGGCCAATTTCCTCGCTTTCTTTGTGTCTTTTTATTCCGGCGACGCCTGCGTCGAATACTCCGGCACGATGCTCGCGCTCACGGAGGCCATGAACCGGCTGTATGAGCAGGACCACGACCTTTACTTCGGACTGCGGGATAATTATGTACCCGGCATCGACAGGGATCTGAAACAGAACTCGGCGTACTGGCGCCGCTTCGAAAGCCCCGTCGAAGAAGCGTCGAGAGAGGTGAACAACACCTTCCTCAAAGCGAACAACCAGCCCGAGGGCGTAAAAAGCTACGGGCGCATGACCGACCTCGTCATCGGGCTGTGGAGAAAAGGGCTGCTGAAATAGGCGCGCATTTTATTGCGCCGGAAGATCGACGGTTTCCTTTGACCGGAAGATTATTATGTTCCCCGCGCCGTCCCAGATATAATTCTCTTCCGCGGCGTCGATGTTTTCGAACTTGTGTCCGTAGCTCTTATAAACTTCGTCCGGCTGCGTCCCGTAATGGCTCGGAGCGCAGGTTATGAATCCAATTATCGACTTTACGCCGTTATACTTGTCCGTTATGCCAAAGCTGTGCGATATCTGGTCCGAGGACTTTTTTATTATCGCGGAGTCGAGCGTCAGCCCGTCCTGGCCGACGACGGCAATCTGGATAAGCGCCCCGTTCATTATGTTGTTCTCTCCGGAAACGGTCACGGTATTGTTCAATACCGATATTTCGCAGCTTCCCGTGATCTTGACCGTTTGAGCGTCGGGGCTTCGCGAAGGCCTGACAAGCACGGGAGCGCCGCATCCCGCGGCAGACGCGGCCAGCCCAATGACCATCATCGCCATCAATATCTTCAAGCTAATCTTACGCATTTTTGACCTCTGAGAAATCATTGAGATAAAGTATACCCTATATGGTGCCCTGTGTAAAGCAAAAACGGCGGAGTAATGCGCGGCCTGAAAAAGCCGATATATAAATCGCGCGGATGTTTTATTCGCGTTTATTGCGTTTATATAATCCTAGAAGTATGCGCAGGCAAGGTTAATGTAATGGCGATCAAGAGAAGATACTTGGGCGCTTTGCTCGTAGACATCGGCATGATAACCCACGAACAGCTCGACGAATGTCTTAAGGAGCAAAAGACCAGCGGGGAAAAATTAGGCAAGATACTTAAATCCAAAGGCTATGTGACCGAACAGCAGCTTATGGAGATATTGGAGTTCCAGCTCGGGATCCCCTGCATCAATCTGGACGTCTCCGCGCTGTCCACCAAGCTTTCAAAGTACATACCCGCCGCTCTCGCGAGGAAGCACCGGATGGTGCCCATCAAGGTCGAAAACAACATGCTTTACGTCGCGATGGACGACGCGCTCGACTTCATTGCGCTCGAGGACGCGCGCGTTGTCTCCGGGATGGAGGTCGTCCCGCGTATCGCGTCGGAAAACGCGATAGAATCCGCGATCAACAAGATATACGGCAAGGAATACGCCGAAAGCGCGATAAAAGAGCTTTCCGAGGAAGAAGCGCGTGAAAACGCCTCCGATTCCGCCGAAGGCGCGGATATTTCCAACGCCCCGATAGTGCGGCTCGTCAATTCGCTTTTCGAACAGGCCGTAAACGCGAAGGCGAGCGACATACACGTCGAGCCGGAGGAGAACGGGGTTCGCGTGCGGATGAGGATCGACGGCCAGCTTATCCCCGTTCTGAACATGCCTAAGAAAGCGCAGTCCGCGCTGATTACCCGCTTAAAGATAATAGGCAACATGGACATAGCCGAAAAGCGCGTCCCTCAGGACGGGCGCTATAAGCATATGGTGTCGGGGTCCGAGATCGACGTCCGCATCTCGTCGCTCCCGACCGTCCACGGAGAAAAGATAGTCATGCGTCTTTTGGACAAGGGGAACTTCCTCATCACGAAGGACAAATTGGGCTTCTCAAAGGAGAATATCAAAAAGTTCGATTCCCTTTTAGCCAACCCTCACGGGATAATACTCATAACCGGGCCGACCGGAAGCGGCAAGTCGACCACTCTTTACGCGATGCTGAGCGAGCTCAACAAGACAACGCATAACATCATCACGGTCGAAGACCCCGTCGAATACACGATAGCCGGAATAAACCAGGTACAGGTGAACACGAAAGCCGGGCTCACGTTCTCGTCGGGGCTCCGTTCGATACTGCGCCAGGACCCCGACATAATCATGATCGGGGAGATAAGGGACCAGGAAACCGTCGACATCGCGATAAGGGCGGCGATAACGGGGCACCTCGTGCTTTCGACCATCCATACGAACGACGCTCCGGGGACCATATCGCGCCTTACCGACATGGGCGTGCCGCCTTATATGCTCGCCGCGTCGCTCGTGGGGATACTGTCGCAAAGGCTGGTGAAAAAGATCTGCCCGTTCTGCAAGGAAAAATACGCTCCCACGAAATACGAGCTCGGCGCCGCGGGGCTTCCGTCCACATACTCGAAGGACGTGTTCCGCGGAAAGGGCTGCCCCAACTGCAACAACTCGGGGTATAAGGGCAGAACGGCCGTGCACGAGATACTGATAGTCGACAGGACGGTAAGGGAAATGATAACGAAGGGCGCGAGCGTCGACGAGATACGCGACTACGCGATCTCCAAGCAGCACATGAGCACGCTCGCCGCCGAATGCATATCGCTGATGGCGAAAGGCGAGATATCGATTGACGAGGTAATACGGACTTCTTATTCGAATAAAGGTGAAGAATGATAGGATTGGAAGAACTTCTCGAATGCGTGGCTAAATACGACGCGTCCGACCTGCACATTTCGCCGGGGATACCGCCCACTCTCCGGATAAGCGGGGAGCTAAAGCATTTGGGCGAAGAAAAGGTGACCCCCGAAATATCGAGGGATTTCGCAAGGGGGATGATGAAGGAGGAGCAGTGGAAAAGCTTCCTTGAAAAGGGCGAATACGATTTCGCGCTTTCGGTCCCCGGAAAATACCGGTTCCGCGTGAACGTTTATATGCAGCGGCAAAGCGTCGCGATCGCGCTGCGTTTCATAAAGAGCTCTCCTCCAGACATAAATTCGCTGGGGCTCCCCTCTTCGGTAAGCTCTATGTGCTCGTACAACAGAGGCATAATACTCGTAACCGGCCCGACGGGCAGCGGCAAGACGACGACCCTCGCCGCGATGGTCAACCAGATAAACGGCACTTTAAAGAAGCATATAATAACGCTCGAGGACCCGATCGAATACCTGCACAAGCATAAGAAGTCGATCGTCAACCAGCGCGAGATCGGGACGGACAGCGAGAGCTTCCAGACCGGCCTTCGGGCGGCGCTTCGCGAAGACCCGGACATAATACTCGTCGGCGAAATGAGGGATCTCGAGACGATAAGCATCGCGGTCACGGCGGCGGAGACCGGCCATCTCGTGATGTCGTCGCTGCATACCACTGGCGCGGCGAAAACGATAGACCGCATAATCGACGTTTTCCCTCCGTTCCAGCAGCCGCAGATACGGCTTCAGCTCGCGATGACGCTCGTCGGCGTCGTATCTCAGCAGCTCGTTCCCTGCACGGACGGAAAGAGCCGCGTCGTCGCGGCGGAAGTGCTTATGGCCAACGCGGCGATAAGAAACCTTATAAGGGAAAACAAGGTCCACCAGATAGCGAGCGCGATGCAGTCTTCGACCGGTTCGGGGAACCTGCTCATGGACAACGCGCTCGCCGCGCTGTACCATTCGGGCAAGATCGCGAGAGATACTGCGATAGCATATTGCATAGACAGGACATATTTATCCACCCTGCTTTAGCGGGAAAGAGGTGATACATATTAAATACCTTTATAAAGCGACGAACAGATCCGGGCAGACCTTCGAGGGGATAATAGAAGCGGCGGACAGAAACGCGGTAATAAGCGCGCTCAAATCCAAATCGCTTTACCTGCTCGAACTGTCCGACGCGAACCCGAAATCCGCGACGGAGATAAACTTCGGTTCCGCGAAGATACCGAAGAAAACGCTCGCGGTGTTCTGCATGCAGTTCGCGAGCATACTCAAAGCGGGCGTCCCGCTCACGCAGTCTCTCAGCATCTTGAACGAACAGCTTGAAAACCCGAAGCTCAAAAAAATAGTCGAGAGCGTGAACGACGACCTCCAGCGCGGCAGGAGCCTTGCGGACGCCTTTTCCGCGCATGAAAAATCGCTTCCGGCGATAATGATAAAGATGATCGAGGCGGGCGAGATAAGCGGTACGCTCGATCTGTCGCTGCAAAGGCTGGCGACGCATTTCGAGAAGGAATACGCGATCACGAAAAAGATAAAATCGGCGATGATGTACCCGACGGTGATAGCCGTCGTCGCGCTCATGGTAGTCACGTTCCTGCTCATATTCATAGTGCCCAAATTCACCGCCATATTCGAAACGACGGGGCACGAGATGCCGGGCATAACCGCGTTCGTCCTTAGCATAAGCAAATTCATAACGAACGACTGGCTTTATCTTTTGGTCGGCATAATCGTAGTTTTCGCGCTTTTCAGGCTTTACAAATCGTCTCCGGCGGGCAGGCTCCAGTACGACACGATAAAGCTCAAGATCCCCGTCATTGGCAAGGCGAGCTTAAGGATAATGACGGCGCGGCTGTGCAGGACGCTCTCGACGCTTACCAGCGCCGGCATATCGCTCACGCAATCCATAAGGATCGCGTCGAAGGTCGTTTCAAACAGGCTCGCGGAGGTAAGGCTTTTAGACATCGAAGATCAGATAAAGCAGGGCAAAACGCTTAACCTCGCCATCAAATCCGCGGGCATATTCCCCGGGATGCTCATGCATATGACTAAGATAGGCGAGGAATCGGGAACTCTCGACGAGATGCTCGAGAGGGCTTCCGCGTATTTCGAGGAAGAGGCTGATTCGGCTATCGCGAAGGTTACGGCGCTGCTCCAGCCGATACTTCTCGTCGTGGTCGCCGTTATGGTGCTGTTCATCATCCTGTCGGTTATGCTCCCGATGTTCAGCATTTATTCGACGATAGGATAAAAAATAAAATTTTTGTTTCAAGCGATTGGACGGCGTTTATATATAGACCGGATAAAACCATATTCACACTTTATAAAGGAGAAAAGAACATGTTCTTTAAGAAAAACAGGAAGGGCTTTACGCTCATCGAACTCATCGTCGTCATAGCGATATTGGCCATACTCGCCGCGATTGCGATCCCGACGTTCATCGGCGTGACTCAGAACGCGTCGAACACGGTCATAACGGCAAACGCGAGGACGCTCGTATCGTCGATAAACGCTTACAACGCGTTGAATCCGACTTCGATGGTCGGCGCCGGAGATATCGACACGGCGGCCCATCTCAAAGCAAAACTCGGCACCTGGTATCCGGCTTCGCTTACGGACGCCGACTGTGAGGCGGCTCTCAGCCACATCACGTACGACGCCGCCAATCACGTAGCGTCGGTCAGCTAAAGAATAACGGTTGGAACGTAAAGAATTTCATTCAACGGGCGATCGGTTCGCCCGTTTTTGTTTATGTCCGGCGTTTAAGGGGGGACGATTGGTGTTATATATATCTATAAAAAACAGGAGCTTCTATGGATATAATAGCGGGTATAATCGTATTCCTGTTCGGGCTCGTCATCGGCAGCTTTCTTAACGTGTTAATCATAAGGCTGCCCGAGGGAAGGCCGGTCGTTTTTGGGCGTTCTTCTTGCCCCGGATGCGGCGCGGCGCTCTCCCCCGCCGATCTCGTGCCTCTTTTCAGCTACCTGTTCCTGCGGGGCAAGTGCAGGCGCTGCGGCATGAGGATATCGCCTCTCTACCCCGCCGTCGAATCGCTGACGGGGATATTGTTCGCGCTTCTTTTCGCCGCGTTCGGGCTGTCGTGGCGGCTGCCGGTATACATGGCGCTTACCGCCGTTCTTATCGCGGTCGCGTTCATAGACTGGCGGACGATGACGATACCGGACGGGCTTGTAATCGCGCTGCTCGCTGTCGGCGCGGCGCAATTAGCCGTTACCGTATTTACCGGCATATTCGGGAGCTGGCTCGACTATGTCATAGGCTTTTTCGCGGGCGGACTGCCGCTTCTCCTGCTTGCGCTGCTGATCTCTTTCGTTTTCAAAAAGGAAGCGTTCGGGGGCGGCGATATAAAACTCATGGCGGCCGCCGGCCTCGTTGTCGGATGGAGGCTCGTCATAACCTCTTACGTATTGGGGATAATTCTCGGCGGAATCGCGGGCGCGGTTCTGCTCGCGAGCGGAAGAAAAAAGCGCGGCGACGAGATGCCCTTCGGGCCTTATCTCTCCGCGGGGATCGCGGCGAGCGTTTTTTTCGGGGACGCGCTTATAAACTGGTATTTGGGGATGTTTTAGGCCATGGGAATCCTGCGCGAAAAAAGAGCGCTGACGCTGGTGGAAGTGGTGGTTTCCATCGCGATATTCGCCGCCGTCGCCCTTCCGCTTTTGACCGTGTTCGGGCAGTCGGTTAAAACGGACAAGGCGGCGAGCGACGTTCTGAACGCGAACTACATCTGTCAGGATTATCTCGAAAAGTTGGACACGTTGACTTATCCGCAGGCGCTCAGCGGGCTCCCCTCGGCCTCCCCTAAGAACGGGTACTACCTTACCGCCTCGATAAGGCCGTACGGGACGGCAAACTCTCTTTTTTCCGGCCAGTGCGCCTATGTCCACCTGATCATGTATGAGGACTCAAAGATGCTCGCGGTCATGCCGGACGGAAAATGGAACCTTTACGGAAGCGTCCCCTCGACGATGTCGTTCAGTCTTTCGGGCGTCAATTACACGTTTACCGGCGGGGGCGTCACGAAAACGGGAACGTCGCCTTACGGCTACTGCGCGGTAATCATAAACGCGATGAAAAAGCCGTCGGCGACTACGGCGACAGTTACTTTAGGCGGCGCGGACTGCAAGGCCGTCGTATACTGCAAGGAGAACCATACCGCGGACATCACGGTAACGGGAAGCTGCGAGAAGTTTGAAAACATAATATCCGGAGGCACTTCGCTAATATACGTGTCCGCTTCGGTATACGTCCTCGCGTCGGACACGAAACCCGTTTCAAAGACGGAAAGCTATATCAAAATAAAGAACTGGTAAATCATGAACAAGAAGGGTTTTACAATCGCCGAAATAGCGGTCGTGGTCGCTCTGCTCGCAGTGGCGGCGCTGCTTATGTATTCGTTTTTCGGCCAGGGCCTTAAGCTGTTCACATATGAATCCGAAGCAGCGGACAAACAGATGAACCTTCGCGTCGTGCTCTCCGACATAACGAACAGGGCTCGGCTTGCGGATCCTTCGGCGATCACCTACGATTCCAATACGCTGACCGTAGGGAGCGACTCGTATAAACTGACGGGAAACCAGATAAAGCGCAACGGCGCGGTAATAGCGAACGGCATCACGGCTTTTTCAGTGGAAATAAGCTCCGGGATGCTGAGCATAACGATAACGAACACGGCGGGGACGAGTATTTCCACTTCGATTTCCCTGTCGCGGTAAAATGGAAAGCTCCGGCGTGTTTGAAGCGGGCGAAGGAGGGTAAATAGTATGTGTAAAATGAAGAGCATTATTGGAAAAATCAAAAACCGCGCAAGCGGGAAAAAGCGGCGCGGCGCCGCTATCGTGATGGCTCTCGTCACGATGCTTCTTCTTTTCGTGCTGGGGCTCGCGGTTATAACTCTCTCGTACAGCTCGATAAGGATGAACACCGCGGACGACATCAACAACAAGGCGTATTACGCCGCGGAGGCGGGCGTAAAAAGCGCGGTCGAACAGATCAGGTACGAGGTCTCAAACTATTACAATTCGATGCTGTCATCTTCGGGCAGCGCGTACAGCACGCTTTACACTAACTTTTTCACAAATATAAAAAATAACGCCGAGGCGCATTTCAGCGAGCCGTCCATTTCGGGGTTCACGACTTCCACCACGTTTTCATTGGGTACTTACAACGCGTCGGACAACACCACCGTCTTCAACGTCTCGACGACCTCGACCGCCGCGGACGGATCGAGATACAAGGTCAACGGGTCTATAAAAGTAAAAAGGGTCGACGTCAGCGCGGGCTCAGGAGAATGGTTCGTCGGCAACTCTGCCATACTCGCGGGAGGCACGCTTAATTTAGGCAACACGAACGGGATGAACGTATCGGGAGGAAACGTCGAGGTGGCGGGCATCGTCAGAAAGAACACATGGCAGTTGGGGACCGGCAGCTATCAGCTAATCATAAACCCCACGGTCGGCCAGACGATAAGCAACCCCCTCAAATATCCGTCGTATACGACCCCGTCGTTTTCAAACCCCACGCATTACATCACGCAAAACAATTATGTTTGGAGCACAAACGCGTCAAACGTATGCATCACGACGGCGGACGGGATAAGCATGACGATAAAAAACTGTAACATTACGGGCGGATCGTCGGTTTACGTCAAAGGCAACCTTACGATAGAAAGCGGGAATTACTATGCCGACGTGTATTGCGACGGTTCGCTGACCGTAAGGAACTGTAATCTTTATGGGAAAACGTATTGCAGAGGCAACCTCAGCATAAGCAGCGGAAGTTTCGCAGGCGAGGTTCGCTGCGACGGTTCGATCAACATGACTAACGGCTCCTTCAGCGTGCCGACCTACGCAGGCGGCAGCATCAACATAAATTCGGCTTCCGCGATAGGCAGCCTGTTCGCCGCCGGGAACATTTCCGTGTCCAACGCCAGCCTTTCGTCCGGGGTCATCTATTCGAGAACGGGCATCACGCTCGGGAGTATGAGCGCGACCGGCGTTTTTTACTCGGGCGGCGACATAACGATAACCGGCGGCGGCTCGATATCGGGCAAGCTGATCGCGAAGAACAATATCGGCTTCGATTCCGACTCAAACAAATGGCTGACGCTCAGCTATTCAAAGTCGCAGATGGACAGCATAGCCGCGGATCCGGCCAACAGCTTTTTCTTCAGCAGCTCGGCGCCGACGCTCAATCAAAGCGTTTTTTCGGACGAAAACTATTCCGCGTCCGGACGAATCAATTAAGGGAGACGCATATGGCGATCAGACAGACGGCGGCAGTGGCGCTCGACATCGGCAATTCTAATTTAAAGCTTATACAGACATCCGCGGACGGAAAAATCATCAAATTCGCGGTCCATATAATGCCCGAGGGATGCGTGGACGATCTCAACATCATTTCCGACGAGGCGATGGTAAAGTCCATAAAGGCGGCGAGAAAAAACGCCAAAATCCCGAGAGGGAAAAGATGCACGCTCGTGTTGAGCGGCAGCGACATAATAATCCGCCATTTCACGCTGCCGATACTCGAACCGGAACAGCTTTACATGAACATACTGAACGAAATGTCGGGCTACCTTCCGGTCGACGCCGACAAGTACTATATCGATTACAAGATAACCGGAAAGGAAACCGAAGACGGAGTCGAGATGTACGACGTCCTCGTGACCACGGCGCATAAGCGCAACATCGACAGGTACAAGAAAGTGCTGCGTTCCGCGGGGTTCAACGTGCGCATAATAGACACCTGCGAAAACGCCAAGGAGAAGCTGATAAGGTTCTGCCGCGAAAAGGACCCCTCCTTTCCGATCGAGGGCGGGATATGCGTCATAGATTTAGGCACCAAACATACAAGGGTCAATATGTACCATAACGGCCGTTTCTTTATCGGCAACGTGCTGAAGCGCTCAGGCCAGAACATAACCGATACGATAGCGCAGTATTCCGGCAAAGACGTTCTCGTGGCCGAAAAGATAAAGCGCGACACCGATTTTCTGTGCGGCGACCACCCGGACAAGGAGCTCAAATCGGCGGTCACATATGAGATCGACTCGATCATTTACGAGATAACGCGGATATTCGATTACTTCAAGAACAGGACGAAAAGCGACGTAAAAACGATATATATCTCGGGAGGAGGCGCGCTTATGCCCGGTTTCCGGGAATACCTCGAAAAGCATATGAACATACCGGTCCACACCGCTTCGGAGCTTGCGGGGCGCGCAAATGAAATAAAGGTCAACCCCAACGGATTCGCGTTTCTCCTGAACGCATATTCGGCCGTTTTCAGGGAGGAAGTGTGATGAAGAACGATATAAACCTGCTGTACAGGCACGATATAAAAAAGGAATCGAAAAGCAAATACGCCGTAATCATTCTCGCAGTTCTCGTGATTATCGCGGCGATGTACGCCGGATTGGCGCTGACTTCCGGGGAGATCGCTGCGCTCAAGGCCCGCGCCGCCGAACTGGACAGCCGGCTCGGCTCCGGCGCCAGCGTGCAGCAGCAGCTCGCCGACAAGACTCAGCAGAGCAGGCTGCTTAAACTGAAGGTCGAGGAGATAATGGCGATCGGGGACTCTAAATCCGCCGTGAAGAAATACCTCGCGGCGGTCGAAAGCTCCCTGCCCGACTCCGCAAATATCACGAACCTCGTGTTTTCGGAGCAGACGATGAACATAACGGGAACCGCCGCGGACGACGACGTTATAGCGACGTTCTGCCTGAAGCTGCGGCAGACGGACATGTTCGGCGAGGTGTTCATCGCGAGCAGCCTCGTTACAGACGACGGCTCCGCCGCATTCAACATAACCGCCGTCCTGCCCGCCAACCTGACGACGTCGAATATCATCGAGGCGATCGAACAGCGTGAAAACCCGTCGCCTTCACCGGAGGTAGCAAATAAATGACGATGACGAAACGCGAAAAAATGCTTATATCGATAGTGCTCGTTCTCGCCGTACTGTGCGTATATTTCATATACTTCCTGCAGCCGAACCTGAAAGAAATCGACGCTCTTAAGTCCGAAATGGATTTGAAGGGCTTCGACGTGACGACGAACGACCAGATGCAGCTGCGGATACAAACGATAGACAAACAGATGGAAGAGGACGAATCGAGGCTGTTGGGATACGGAAAAGGCATTACGGCGGGATTCGACCAGCCGCCGATCCTTTGCTACCTGAAAGATACCGTCGCAAGATACGCGAATAAAATTTCGTTCGCGTTTTCCGGCGTAAGCCCTTTGGGACAGCTTCAGGTCTGCCCCGTTACGGTTACGATGACCGCGACGTACGAGGGCTTAAAGAGCGTTTTGGACGCGCTCGACAGCGGAAAATACCTCGTCAAGGTCACGGGGCTTTCCGCGGCTTACCATAACTCCGAGCAGACTTCGGCGCCCGGGGATCAGGAAGCGCCGCCCGTCCCTTCCGCTACCGAGCAGAGGATCCTCGATATTATCCTCAACCTCGAGTTCTATAGCTATCCGGGCGAAATACCGCCGGATACCGAATATCCGTTCGTTCCCGAAAACGCGCGATACGGAGGCGACATATTCTTTTAGAACGCTTATGGAAGAGGCTTTGAAAACTCTCAAAGCCTCCCGTCATATTTTTTTATACCAGCCTTTCACGTTGTCCCGGTCCGTCCGGCAGTTCTCGATAAACCCGAGAAGCCTTTTCTTCTCCGATGGAAACCCGAAGCATAGCCTTTCCATTGCGTTTACGGCCATCCATTTCGAAAAAAGAGCTTCATCAAAGTCGAAATGCTTTTTTACCGCATTGAGATAACTGCGCGAAAGCGCGTTTCCCGCGAGGCGCATCAGAAAATATCTGAAAACCGAAACGCCGGGTATGCGCGGCACGCTTTTCATCAGAATGTAGGTGTGCGCGATATCCGAGATGACCTGTCCCCGGGACGCGCGGACCCAGTCTATAAGATATGATTTGCCGCCTGAAACAAGCACGTTGCCCGGCTGAAAATCGCCGTGGAGCAGCGAGTCGCCTTCGGGCAGCCCGTCGATCAATTCTTTTAAAAACTTTTTCTGTTCATACGTCAGCGCGGCGTTATTATCAAGAAAATGCCTCGCCATGCTTACCGAAGAAACGGCGCCTTCCGGTGCTTTGCATTTTGACAGTCCGGCCTGAAGCTCCGCAAGTTTTTCGGCGTGCCTCTTCATTCCAAACGGCTCCCTGCGTATTATTTCCATCATTGAAACGCCGTCTATCCTCTGCATTACAAGCGCCGGCCTGCCGTCCGCTTCCGTTAGCCCGAAAACCTCGGGGACATGAACGCCCTGCCTGAAAAGCGCCTGCATACTGATCATTTCCCTTTGAAGCAGCCCCGCGTCGTCCGGATTGCGCATAACGCGCAATACCCTGCCTTCGTCCAGCGCATATATTTCCGCCTGCCCGCCCCCGGCTATCTTTTTTAATTTCATCAGTTCGTACCGCGCCATGTCGTGCCGCCTATTCTTTTTTATAGACTCCCAAAACGGAAGAAACCATCGCCGCAAACTCCTCACGAAGGCTTTCGGGAGAGAGGATCTCCGCCTTGTCTCCGAATATCGTGAGCCAGGATAAGAACCCGGGGCTAACGCGCACCCGCGCGGATATCGTGAACCAGCCGTCTTTTATGTCCGATACGTTCACGCTCAGTCCGAACCTGTCGAACACGGCGGTTGAAAGCTCGTCCCGGAAGCGTATGCGCACGCTTTTAAGTTCTCCTCCGAACATTCCGAACACCGTCCTGTGGTATTCGTCGAAATCGATATAATTCCTGTACTCGGAGACCTCGTCCACGCTCCTTGAGCGTTCTTCCGAAACCTCGACTTTCGTCATCCTGTCCACGCGGAAATGGGAAAGGTTGTCGTATTTGTCTATGTTGCAAATAAGATAGTACGCGTCTTCGAACCACATCAGCGTATACGGGCTCGCGCCGTACCTCCTTCCCTCCCTGCGAAGCCTCAGCGTCTTGTCCGGGCAGTATTCGAAATAATTGAAGGTTATCTTTTTCCCGTTGTTTATCGCGGACACTATCCTGTCGATGTTGTAGTATATTTCCTCGTTCTTGGTTTTTAGAGTCCTCGCGAGTTCCTGCCTGCCGCGCAGCAGCGCCGCCTGCCCGTCGCTGAACATCGAGCCTATCCTGTTTATGAGCTCGGCGGACTTTTTCTGGGTTATGAATTTCGCGGCGCATACCGCGCTCGCGCATATCTCCGCTTCCGCGATCTCCAACTGCCTTTCGCCCAAAAAATAGGCCGTTCCGCCGTCCGTCGTCCTTATGATGTCGTAGCCTAATTCGCGCAGCAGCTCCATGTCGGAATATATCGCCTTCCTCTCGGCTTTTATCCCGTGCCCGGCCAAATATTCAATAATATCCGCCGTTTTTTTAGGGTTCTGCTCGTCGGTATGCTTTTGAAAAAACTGAAGGATAAGCGGCAGCTTAGCGCGCTTCGGGAATTTTCGCATACTCTCCCCGCTCTTTCAAATATAATGCGTATACATGGCAATTATACCATATATGCCGGAAAAACGTCATCCGAAAAACAAAATCTCAAATATAATGCCAAAATACTATTAATCTTCTCCTCCCCCGCATGTTATAATTTATCGCATCGGAGGTGCCTGATGAAAACCGGAATGTCTACCGCCTGCTTTTTCCCCAGCGTCTATACCGAACAGGCCGTCGATATGATCGCGAAACGGGGCATAAACACTATCGAGATATTCTTCAGCTGCATGGCGGAATACGACGCCGGATTCATCTTCGATCTTAAAAAACGCGTCGAGGACAACGGCATATCCGTTTATTCCGTGCACGCGCTCTCGACGCAGTTCGAGCCTCAGCTTTTCTCCATGCAGAAACGGGCGCGCCAGGAGGCCCGCGGCATATTCATGCGCGTGCTCGAGGCGGCGGCGGCGCTCGGCGCGGGAGCATACGTATTCCACGGCCCCACAAACGTCAAACGCAATAAAATAAGCGGCCTCAATTACCGCTATATTGCCGAAACGGCGGGAGAGCTCGCGGACTTGGCGCGCGGATACGGCGTCAGGCTCGCCTGGGAGAACGTGCACTGGTGCTGGTACGCGGAGCCGGCGTTCGCCGAAAGGCTTCTTGCGCAGCCCGGGACCGGAAACATATATTTCACGCTCGACTTGAAGCAGGCCGCGCAGTCCGGCTATTCCCCGTCGGAATATCTTAAGCCTATCCGCGGCAGGCTCGCGGACGTTCACGTCTGCGACTGGGTAAACGGCGCGGAGCGCGGCGTCATGCCCGTGCTCCCGTTCAGGGGCGAAGCGGATCTCGGGGCGCTGAAAAGCGATCTGAAAACATGCGGATACGACGGCGCCCTGATATACGAAGTCTACCGCGACGGCTACGGCGGCAGCGAGGAGCTTTTCGGGAACTACCGAATGTTCGAAACGTTCTTTTCGGATTGAAAAAAACAGCCCCGGCGGATACCGCGGGGCTGAAACAAACCAAAGCTATTATTGTCCGTTACCTTTTCCATTTCGAGATATTTGGCTATATCAGCCTCTGGGATCGAATAAGGTATGTTTCCGCTAAAACAAGCACCGTCTTGCGCCCATTGTACGCTCCATGTTGGATTGTAAAGTAAATCTATTTTTGCTTTGCCTTCACTAAAACTATAAGGGGCAGTAACTGTCATATTTTTGCTTTGCCCATTTAGTAAGTAATCTTTTCAATGTATATTTTTCTTCCGATAATTATTGAATCACTGCTCCACGCTCCTTTAATAAATATTTGATTTTCAAATCTCGCCAACTATTTTATCTTATTCTGTCAAGTATATGTTTTTAATATCCTTTATAAAGTAATACTTCGTCCATAATTTAATACATCAAACCTCTGTCAATTATGGTTCCATCTATTGCATTAATAGTTATAAAGCAGATTTCCGCACCAATGTTTACGCGTTCCTGAGTAGGTCTTGATACACTTGTTTCATAGCCCATAAAGCTCCACGTCGGTATAAGCTTATAGTTATCCTTGCTATCTTTCATAAGCAATTTCGTAAGCCCCAGCTCAATTCGGTTAATATGAACTTCCGTTTTATCAAAAAAAGCAGAGGATTGATTCCCATTGATTATAGGTTCCGGCATCAGCAAATAATCTATTTGGGTCATGAATATTTGCTTAGCTTCTTCCCACGATATTGTCTGTACATTCTCATTGTCCACGTTGGTAATTTCGGTTCTGTTATGCCATTCAACAACAACAATATTACCATCCTGAATTTCCATGTAAAGATACTCCGGATCCCATAGGTATATTACCGGTCCATTATCTACGGCTGTTGCCGTAGTACCTATGAATCCTTTAACATAAGTTTCCTGCAATCCTTTATATGTTCGTGTGTAATAGAAGCTGTAACTTCCTTCTCCTTTACTTACAGAGCTGATAGACATGTAGTCTATCCCCATCGCTGCAACATATTGCTCTGCTTTCTCTCTCGCTTTCATAAACTCAGTATCATCTTCCAGATATACTGGCGTTACATATTTTGCGTATGTCCCAACGTTCTGTTCATTGAACAAAGTAGACTTCAGTATAAAGTCTGTACCCATATCCCAGTTTACAAAATCGATATAGATAATAGCGCCATTCAAATTTGCGATCATATTCGATTGAAAGCTTCCTCCCCTATCACCAAGCTGATAGCTTGCCTCATTCAATTCACTTTCATCGGGAGAATCGGACATTTGTTGCTCATAATAAGCTAAAGCATTTTTTAACCCTTCTATATAGTGCTCTTTGTTTTCTTCCGGGATAGGGTCTGCGCCCGGATGAGGAGGCAGATTATTTTCGACGTTGAATATTTCATTCCTTACATCAATTATTGCCTGTTCAAGTTGCTGTTTAGTGGCCTTATCCCCCTGATCGTAAACTTTTATGTTTGGGCAAAAGAGATCGACAATCTTTTTTATCTGTTCTCCGCTTTCATACATTTTAGGACTTACAGATAATACGGGAATATGGTATGCGTCAGCATTATATAATACTGCATCTACAATCAGACTGTTGCCCGAATTATAACTCTTTGTATACTTCCATTCCGTTTCTTTGTTCGTTGATCCATTACCATTTGGGTTTGCTGTTTTTTTTATGCTTTCCTGCAGATTAGCATTTCCCTTATTCATTACAGCCGCATTATCAGGCGTCGGCTGGCACGCTGACAAACACCCTATTAAGATAGCAATAGTTATTATGATTATTTTTATTTCTTTTGAACTAAGATCTATTATTTTCAAAATATTAACTCCTTTTATATTATGATATAAAATGCATTATATATCAAGCGCCATGTTTGTCAATATCCTCACTCTTTTCCTTTCCTTTGTTGTATTGTGATATACAAAACAATAGGAACGAAATGAGTATCATTAATGTAAATCCCAATAACCGTTGACCTACAGAAAGGTCATATGTTAAAAAACCTGCCGCAGTATGCGCAAAGGCGTCAACACGTCGGGTTTTAGCATGGACTTTTTATTGCCCTCACATGTCAATCCAAACCTTATAAGTTTATTATAACTAACCTTATCATAAATTATTTTCCATTTCAATACATGCCAATGTAGAATTTTCAAAAAAACAAGGCGCCCCGTTTCCGGAACGCCTTTTTCGTTTGCCTTACAGCGAGTA
>Ga0078972_1007622_pt1 | contig 23838 bp, 31 predicted proteins | sample YelNatPaOPGAMG01_FD_67568 | JGI IMG/M metagenome (GOLD analysis project Ga0078972, IMG submission 67568) | Hot spring thermophilic microbial communities from Obsidian Pool, Yellowstone National Park, USA - OP-RAMG-01 (SPADES assembly) (version 2) | ecosystem: Environmental > Aquatic > Thermal...
GCAGTTCAGAGACCCGCCACCGAACGTGGCGTCCTTTTTACCAACTCAGCCATTAAGAAGGTAAGAGATATGAAGCTACAAGCTATAGGCAACCATCCGTGTGGACACGCGAAGTGGATTCGACGAGTGATCGTTACGAGTGCTGCGACGGGTCTGGTTCTGGTGGGTGGATTATCGAGCGCGGCGTACGCAACGGCCGGCCCGCGTAGCAACGGCGACATCACGTACTATCTCAACGGGCAGTCGACAACAGTCAACTATCAGACGGTTCAAGTATCATACCCATGCGGGGGATGGTACGCAGGCGTATCCGGGGGTCCATATGCTTATGTTTACAACTCTTACACCACCGGATATGAGCCCAACTGCCTGGGCTACTCGCCCGCTTTCTTCGACGGCAACTCAACGCAGACGTCCTACAGCTATTCCATTACTGGCTCGGGTGGTACTTATGACGGGAACTATGGGGCCGTCACGTTCTACGTGTCGTAACTTTTGTTGGCCAGGGTGAACACGAAACGGCTGGTTGGGTGATAAGTTTGGATATGATGAGTTGTCGGCGTCGGGGTCTGAGGAACCTGTGTTCTATTGTGTTGGCTGGCGTGGTCGGTTCTGGGCTGCTTGCGGGTTGCAGCACTTCCAGGCAAGCTACCGGTGGCCCACCTCCTAACCCTGCTTCGGTGTCACAGATCGAGACCGCCGATTTGAAGTTGATGAGCGGACCGTATAAGGCGCCGCCGTTGATGACGACGCCTTATGAGGCTAAGCTTCTTCAGACGCACCCTATGACCTATTCGGTCTACCAAGAAGCCCTGCATGCCGTCGCGAGCTGTGTAGATAGCAAGCAACCTGGTGTCGACGTAACTTTCGTGCCGGAGCCGGGCTTGCCGTACATGGATGCGATCCAGACCATCTACCGCGGCCCTCAGTTGCCTCCCCAGACGACTAACTTCAACCAGTTGAGCCCTGTAGCGGTGTGCTACTCGGAGTACGCGGTGGCGGTTGCTGCGACTTGGCAGGTGCAGAACTACTTGTCGGGGAACATTTTGGTGGCGCAGCGGTCGTCGTTTCTGTCGTGCATGCGCGCGGCGGGCGTGCAGATCTCCTCGACGGCGAGTTTCGCGACGATCCACTCTTTCTTTTTCAGCCCGGCGTGGTATAAGAACCTGTCCAGTGCTCAGAGGAAGGCTGGTAGCGCTTGCGAGACGAAGTACGGGCAGTTCCTGAGTTCACTTTGAGTGATCAGTCCTCGTTGCGGGGGCGTCTAGTCCGGTGAGATCCTTCGGTTGGAGGTTCGTGTGGGGAGTAGCTCTCGCAGCAGTCTTTATCGCCCCGGGATTAGGGCTGGCGGTTGTGGTGTGGCTTTCCCCGAACCGGCTTGCAGGCACGACGCTGAGGCCTGTCGCTTTGAGCGCCCCTGTGCAGACGACGTCGGGGAGCGACTCGATCGTCGTGGCGTTGAACATGGTGTGGCACGGCGGGACGGTGTTGAGGGCGCCGGAATGGCAGGGATTGCTAAGTTCGGTTCCGATCGCGCCGGGCTCGCATATATCGGACGGCACCGTGGTGGCTACCGTGGATGGGATCGAAAGGATCGCCGTGGTCTCGCCGGCCCCGTTTTATCGGCCTATCGGTCCTGGCGTGTCGGGCGGCGATGTAGCGGACCTTCGAAGAGTGTTGACGTCTCTGGGCTACACGAACCTGGGTTCGAGCGCCAGCTACGACGCCGCTCTTGGGGGTGCTATCCGTGGGCTGTACAAGAAGTTGAGCGGGCAGGCGTCCGGGTCGGGAGGGGTGTTCCAGCCGTCTTGGTTCGTGTGGCTGGCGGCCGGCCCGCTGGTAGTCGGGAAAGTGTCGCTGACAGTCGACACCCCCGCGCCGCCGGCCGGCGTGGCGGTCATAACGGGAGTGGAGACGCTCGCCTCCGCCACGGTGACCCCAGCGGCCAGCCAAGGTTTGGGCGCTTCGTCGTCGGGACCGTTACCGTCGACTCCCGCCGGGAGGGTACTGGTCGTCTCTGGCGTCGCTCACCCGTTGAGCCTGACGTCTGGCTGGCAGGTCACCGCGGGCGGCCTGAGCGCGCTTGCGGCTGGGCTACCTGTCGGTCAGACACAAGTCGCGGCGTCGGTGCGCCTTGCGTCACCGGCATCTTACGCGTCGGTGCCTAACAGCGCCGTGTCGTTAGGGGCGGCCGGGCAGGCGTGCGTGTGGGCGCCTGGCGCTCACGGCTACACGCCTTACAAGGTGACTACCTTGTCTGGTCTGCCCGGCACGACCCGGTTATCCGGGCTGCCGCAGGGAGTCGCGTCAGTTCTCGCGAACCCGGCGCAGATACTTCCCGCTGGCGGTAGCTGCCCGTGAGCGACCCCGAGCAGGTCGACGCGATAAAAGCCGAGCATGTAAGCCACGTCTACGACCGCCGGATCGGGCCGGTTATCGCAGACGTCGACGCGACGTTCGGCTTCGGGACTCTCGTGGCCCTTTGGGGTCCGAGCGGGTCGGGGAAGTCGACGCTGCTGTCGCTCATAGGGCTGCTCATGGCCCCGACCTCGGGAACTGTGACAGTCGCCGGGCAGCCCGCCTGGACGTCGAGCGCGGACACCCGACGTTTGAGAGCCTCGATGTTCGCTTGGGTGCTGCAGAACTCGGCGTGTCTCGAATCGCGCTCCGCGCTCGACAACGTCGCCATGGGACCCCTCGCGGAAGGAGCCCGCAGGCACGACGCGACCCGCCGGGCGCTTCAAGCCCTAGAAGTTGTCGGCTTAACGGAACGCGCCGCTTCGAAAGCCGTCGAGCTGTCAGGCGGGGAACTCCAGCGGATGACCGTCGCCCGCGCGCTCGCCGCGGATAAGCGGATCGTTTTAGCCGACGAGCCAACCGGCCAGCTGGACGCCAAATCGAGTGCCATGGTAGCGGACGCTCTGCGGACGTTAGCCGAAGCGGGACGCTGCGTGATCGTCGCGACTCACGACCAGGCTGTGTCTGATCGCTGCGATGACGTGATCCCCGTCGCAGCGAACCCGACACAACCATGAACGACCGCTGCTGGCATCCCCGCGAACTTCTACGCGAAGTGTTCGCTAATCTCGCCGCCCGACCGTACCGCACGACGGCAGTGCTCGTCATCGTCGTCTGCGTGTTCGTGGCGCCGGCCGTCGCCGAGCTAGCCTCCGCGCACAGCACCACACGCCAACTAGCGGCGCTGACAGCACGCGGCTACACCACCGTCGAAGTCGCGCAAATCAGAACCGGTCAGAGTTTCCCGGCGCTACCATGCGTACGCTTCAACGGTCAACTCGGGGTGGTGGCAGCAGGAGCAATCGGAACACCGGTGACCACCCAAACAGCGTCGGACCCGGGGAACACCTTCGATGAAGTACCGGCATACGGCGACATCACCGAAGTCCTCTCGGCGAGCCCCGAGCCGGGCACCCCGGGACTGATCCTGGCTGGAGAACTCGCGAGCGAGCTCGGCGTCACGACCGGCTCCTACCTAAAGACCGGACCACACGCGACGCCGGTGGCCGCCGTCGACGACCTCGCGAAACGAGACCCGCTTCTTGGAAGGCTCGTACTCGACCCCCAAACCGCCACCCCGGCGACAGCGATACAGGCGTGCTTCGTCCAGTTCCACTCCGGCGCAGCGGTGCAGGGGATCCAAACGCTCCAGGCCGCCTACGCCGCCTACCCGGCGCTGACTTTCAGCTTCTTAGTACCGCATTCCGCCAACACGACCAGCCCCGCCTCAGCCTGGGCCAACCGCCAGAGCCGCTACGCGTGGATCGCTGCCGGTCTAGTCGTAGCGGTCGTGCTGGTCATCCTCCTCGCTCGAAGACGACACGAGCTCGGCGTCTATCAGATAACCGGCACACCCGTCGTCCAGACCGCGCTACTAGCAGTCGGCGAAACCCTTACAATCACATGGGCAGCCGCCCTCTCCGCCGCCGTTTGGGCAGCAGTAGCGGCCGTATACAACGGTGACACGTTCAACGCCTACCACATAGCCCTAAACGCCACTGCTCGGGCGGCTCTCCTCGCTGCCATGATCCCGCCCATCGGCCTCACACCCCTGCTACGAAAAAACCTCACCAAGGCACTACGCGAACGGACAAGCTAGGACCCCAGCTACAGACCGCAACACAATCAAGCCCACCAGCGCCACGTAGCTAAAGCAAGTTTTACACGCCTCCGGACACCAACATATCCGCCGGACAGACCCTCCACAAGCGTCCTACCCGATAAGCGGCTCTTGCGACCCATCCGTCTCGCTTTCCGCACGTCTCGGCATCGATTTCATGATGTGAGGTAGGCGGCCTGGGGCACTTGGAGCAGATCGAGGACTTGGGTCTGGAGGATGTCAGCTCCGCAGCGAAGGTCTGGACGACCCGTCCACCGCTGGTGAGTTCGTGGCGGGCGAGGCCACTGAAGATGTCGAAGATCCGTGGTGCGCTGGGCGCGCCGCGTTCGCGGTCTTGTGGGTAGAGCGGGATCGACGTGACGACGGTGGCTGCCATGGCCCGTCGGATCTGACGCTCGACAAGGGCCTGGACGAGCACGGCGAGGAAGTGACAGCACAAGAGGCCTTCGATGCGCGCCACGTCCTTCAAGAAGACCGGCGCGACAAGCTGGACGCCTTTCAGCTGGGCGCGTGGTCCTGGACCCAGGCACGCAAGAAGGCGTCCTCCTTCCTCGTCCGGGGCAGCACGGTGACGAAGCGCCCGCCCGCTGCGGCGATGTGGGCCATGGCCCTGCGGTTGGCGAGCTTGGTATCGGCCACATAGAGGAAGTCGGTCCGTCCGAGCAGCTTGACGAGGTCGTCCCAGGTCGGGACGTGGGTAGTGTCGTCGTTGGTGGTGCCGCCCTCGACTCGGTAGGCGACGGGCACCGCCCCGTCAGCTGAGACGGTGAGGATCCACACCAACTGCTTGAGATCGGCGCGCTGGTCCTTGTTGTGACCAAACGCGATCGGCGCGGTGGCCTTGCCTGCCCGCGCCGCCCCGGTGGCCGAGCGATAGGCACCCGAGAAGGTGATCGACGTCGAGTCGTTGTGCAGCTCGTCGCAGTCGACCCCGAACTCGGCAACCGCCCCGAGAGCGAGGGCGGTCATCAGGCTGGCCCGATCGGCGTCGAACAGGCGCAGGAGCGCTCTTCCCACCCGGTCGTCGTTGAGCAGGTCCGCCTCGCCGGGGGCGAGCCCGAGCACCGACGGGCGCCAGGGGGCCGCCCATTCCCCGAGTGCGTAGACCGGTTCTCGGTGGAGCACCAGGGTGCGTACCACGAGGCCCGCCACGACAGCCGGAGCCATCTTCAAGCGGCGGTCGTCATGGGGCACGAAGCGCTCGAACAGCTCGCTCACCCTGAGACGTCCCAAGAAGTGGCTCACGATCGGTATCGCAGCGAGGACCTCCGAGCGCACCTCGAAGGCCCCGTCACCCCTTGCAGCCATGCCCTGCACTGTATACAGTGTAGGGCATGCCGTGGTGGATGCTCCAGGTGCCGCGAGGCCGATGAGCGCAGGAGACGACCGCCGAGTGCGCCAGGCACGCGCCCGCCTCCTCGACTTCCTCACGGAGCACCATCACGTCCTGCCCGGCAGCGTCATCGAACGGGCGATGCGCTGCGGCAAGGCGAACTGCCGGTGCCACGCGGACCCGCCCGTGCTCCATGGGCCCTACTTTCAGTGGAGCTACACCCGGGCCAACAAGCGCTTCACCCGCTGGCTGACCGCCGAGCAGGAAGAGCGCTACCGACCTCGGGTCGAGGCAGGGAGGCGGCTGCGCGACCTCATCGCCGACTTGGAGAACCTGGAGATCAGCGCCGCCGAACAGGACGAAGGCTGGGGGGCGTAATCAGGCTCGAGACGTGCGGAGAGCGAGACCAATTTCGCCCGCGGCAAAAATTCCATCTCACCAGCACAAACGCGAAGCCTGGCGAGGGGTGCCGACGCGAACCCGGACACACCGGAAAATGCGCCCAGGTACCTCAAGGTGTCCGGAGACACCCGGGCTCTGTGATCAGGCACGGCCGGCCCGCCGATCCCAGTCCCGGCGAGCCACCTCCACCCGCCCCCAGGGCGATGCCCTCGACACTGTCGTGGAGGTCTTGGTAGCGGCGACAGCCGCTGGCAAGGTCAAGCCATGACCGCAAGAGTCCAGCGGCGAGCGCCAGCATCTCGACGAGTAGGTGTGGCTGTGCCTCAGGTTTCACACGGACCGCCGGGTTGGGGGTTTCTACGACGTAGGAGGACTGATGGCGAAGTACTGCTCGACGACCTAGTCCAGGCCGGTGGCGATGGCCTGTTGGCCGACGGTGCTGTCGGCGATGGTCCCCTCGAACGGGTCGGTGAGGTTAGAGCGGCTCGACCACCGTTCCGGGCATGTCGCTTGGTGTCGTGAAGTAGCCCTGCTCTGCTGGTCCGAGCAGCAGCAGATGGTCGTATTCGAGGGCCGCGGCGGCGGGCCCTCTCGAGCCGAAGTACTGCTCGGCGATGGGGACCCGATGAAGGCCTGGTGGCGTCGGTCGACGGCAACGACATCGGCTTCACCGCTTTGGGCGGTCGTTTTGTCGCGCCCCGCCGCTCGTTCATCCTCTTCCGCAGTTCCATCCGTGGGCCTCCTCGTCCGCTCGGTCGCAATTCGATCCGAGCGACAGGAGCACCATCGGTGTCCAATAACCAGCGCGTCCCGTTTCATCGCGCTCACCACCCTGCTACATCGTCGCTTCCCAGATAGGACGATCCTGACGAACTGGTCCAACGAGGTCTTGTCGTAGTCAACGCCACCGTGGAACTGTAAGTTTCTTTCGCTGGGCGGACACTACGTAGTGAAGGGCGTACACACGGTTCGTCCTCCTTGCCGAAGGGACCAGATGGGGTTCAGGCTTACTATTGCGTGTTCCGTCGCGGCTCTTTTGAATTTGGGTATCGCCGGTCCTGTCCTCGCTGCAGGCCCGCCAGGAGGCACCGAAAGTATGCCATCGAGCTCGCAAGGAGCCACAGCTACCTTCGAGGGACATACCATCAACCTCGCCAATGGCTGGGGAGATGCCCGCGCGTGCTTGGTATGGGAATCTCACGGGGTCGTCGAATGTTTCGCTACCGAGGCCGGGCTGGAGACGGCAGAGACCCAGCTTCGGGCCAGCGCTCCGACTTCATCTTCTGTGTCGCCTGAGCCAGAGTGCTCCTCTCCGCTGGACCTGTACTCGGGTAGCAACTTCACGGGTTTGCATCTGGCCCTATGGGACGAGGGCTACTGGCAAGAACTCTCCGAGTATGGATTCGCTGACTTGACGCGGTCGTTTGTGGGAGGCGCCTGCGGGTTTCACCTAGCGGACGGCGACTGGGGAGAGGGCTACTGGTACCCGGGCAATACCGGCCCGTGGTCGTCCGCCACTGACATGGGCAGCTGGGACGACACTGTGCTCTCCGTCTATGGTGAGTAAGGTCTGGTTCGTGGAGAGTTTGATCCATTGCCTCAGGTCTGATTTGCCCTGGGTTCCTGGGTCCCCTGCATTTGTTACGCAGGGGGAATCGTTTAGAGTCGCCGTGCGTGTCACACAGAGGACGAGCGGAAGCTGAGCAGCGGTTCCGGCTCCTCTACGAACGCTACTGGCACAGAGTAACCGCCTATATCCGCCGCCGCTGCGACGACGTTCCTACCGCCGATGAGGCGGTGGCCGAAGTCTTCGTGATCGCCTGGAGACGGATGAACGACATACCAGCCGACAGAGAACTAACCTGGCTGTTGGGCGTGGCCCGCAAGGTATTGGCCAATCGACGGCGAAGTGAAATGCGACATAAAAGGCTACTGGCCCGTCTCGAGCACGAGGCGCACACCATGAGCAACGTCGAGACATCACCAAGCGACATGTCTTACCAGGCCGATGTAGTACGGGACGCTCTTGAGAGACTTCGACCCGTCGATGCCGAAATTCTCCGCCTCGTATCCTGGGAGAATCTCACCCACGCCCAGATCGCTGAAATGTTTGGCTGCACGCTCAACGCCGTCGGCGTTCGCCTGCACCGAGCCCGTCAACGCCTCGCAGCTGAGCTTGCGGACCACCAGGTACTCGAAAAGAAGGCCCCCTACGAAAATGTTCGACCCAGCATCTCCGGACCTGAACGAGAGCAGTGGCAATGAGCACCGATCCCTACGACGAGGACAATCTCGATCGCATCGTGCGCTCGGCTAACCGGATCTCCGAAGCGGGTATGCCGCGCCCCTCGGAGTCAGAAGCAGCACAAGATCTCTATAAGAGGATCACCGGCACTCCCTATGCCGGCCGGGTGTTCAAGAGTCGTCGCAGGCGAACGCCGGCACTCTTCGCCGCGATCGTCGCAACCGTTGGTATAGCTGTCGGCGTGGCGGTAGCTACCACAACCAGCCACACCGTCGTCCACACCCTCTCAGTGAGTTGTTACAGCGCGGACAGCCTTCAAGGCGAGCAGGTTGTCGTCGACGCTCAAGCGGGCGGCCCGGTGGTGGCCTGCGCTCATGCATGGTCCCAAGGTCGCGTCGGAACCGGCCCGGTACCACTCCTCGCCGCCTGCGTCACGCCCCAGGGAGTCGCCGCCGTGTTCCCCTCCGCAGCCGGAGCGGATGTCTGCGGCCAGCTCGGACTTCCTGCACTGCCCGCGGGCCAAAGCACATTACCGGTTAGCACCAGTACGACGACAACGTCTACGTCACTTCCCGGCACCATGCCCGTAAGCCCCGGGCAGGCGATCGTCGCTAATCTTCGGGCTGCCTGTCTAAGCGCATCGCAAGCCAGTGCGATGGCGAAGCTTCTTTTCGCCAAGGCACATCTCGCGTGGACCGTCGTGGTAACTAAGTCTTTCCCCGCCGGCAGGCCCTGCGCGAGTCCGGCATTCGACGAGCCACTACATCAACTCGTTCTCACCGGAATACCGCCGCTGAGCGGAATGACCACTGAACCGTGGTTCCTCCGCTCCAAGAATGACCGGGCATTTCCCGGGTTGCAGAGGTGCCCAAGGGTATGAAGTTTCGAGGCGATGCGGGAGAGTCAGCGGCAGTAACGCTGAGTGAGCACTACAGTGGTCGCAGTACCCACTTGTTGTTATGGAATGTGAAAGGTTCGGAGCGATGCCGGACACTGTAAGGAGTGGAGGAACCCGCTGGGCGGCATCCCACTTACACCACACACATGTCGGGAGGAGAAAGGCTTGGTCATAGTCCTCAGGGCTGGTTAGGAGCAAGCGGTACCTCGTGCTGATGCCGACCCGAGTTTCTATCGCCACAGCGACCGCGACGCTAGCCGGAAGCCAATCCGACTAGTTCATACAGTAATAAGGAGTGATGTATGAAGAGACTCTTAGCAGCGATCCTCGTCTGCTTTGCACCAATCGCCGTCATATCGCTGAGCTGGGTGTCGCCTGCGAATGCGCAAATTACTGGCTCCGAGGGCGGTTACAGCGGGAACGGCGTCAATATACGAACCGGCCCGAGTACCGGCTATACGATCATCGGTGAAGGCTACGAAGGCCAACTCGCGTGTATCTGGGGCTATGTCGACGGTCAGGAGATAAACGGAACCCCTATATGGGTAGACCATGACGATTTCTCGACGGGTGTGGGTCCGGGCTACGCAACTGACTATTACATGTACCAGTACTATCCGACACAAAATTGCTACATTGATTGAGGAGTGGCGAGATGCAATTCATCCCGAAGTCGAAGCTCCAGATGGCCGCTGTTGCCGCTCTTGCAGTGGGTGGTTCCGCTCTGGCCTTTGCGGGCGTGTCTCTAAGTGAGGGGTCAGCGGTCGGTCCTCCTCCCTCAGTCGCAGCACATACTGGGCACGTGGTGCTCACATCGTCCGTATCGAACGCCCTGGCTGACGTCGGCAATGACATTTCGTATGTGCATGCAGTTGTGACTCATGGGTCCACCGTTGTCGCGGATTCCTCTACCTGGGTCGCCCCGAACGGTTCATCCAGAGTTGAAAGCTTTGACGCCGCAGGAGAACCCCTCGTAGACGAGACGATCAGCAACACCGGGAGCGCGCAGGTAATCGATTACACGCGGCAAGCTTGGTGGACTCTTTCATCGTCGGAGAAGTTGGCAGCAGTTGACGTCCAGGGAATGATTGGTGATCTGCAATCGGGCGCGCTCAAGGCTGGCGGTGACGTGACTGTCAATGGTAGGACCGAACTCGAGCTCACGGGAAGTCCACCCGAGCTTCCGGCCGGCAGTACCGTTACTCTCCTGGTTGACCCCAGCACGGACCTTCCAATCTCTGCGACAGATGTCGAACCGGGAGCGACGATTCAAGAGCAACTCAGTTGGATCCCCGTGACATCCCAGAATAAAGCACAGCTGTCTGCTGTAGTGCCGGCCGGGTTCGTGCACTTGTCGTCTCCGCCTACCGGGATCGAATCGGCAGGACTCGGGTAACCCCGACTTCTGAAGGCGAAGAGCGCTGCTTGCCCTCGGCCGCACAGATAGGACCATCCGGGCCTCGGTAAGCAGAAGAGGGCGCCCAGTTCAGGGTCTGACCAATCCCGCGAGGCGTTCCTGCAGCTCGGGAAAGTTTGAATAGGGGATCGTCTTCTCCACCCTGTGCTTTGAATCTTCGCGCCTTTCAGGCTGACTGTCCTGGGCTTTCGTACTGTTTGTGGCATTCCCACGGGGTTATCCACAGGGTTTATCGACCTGATTATCGACTCCTGATTACCCTGCCCTACGCAGCCCTACGCAGCCCTACGCAGGTTGTCCGGCCGCCGCACCGGCCGCACGCTGGGGTTTCGCGGTCGTTGGTATCGAAGGCGCGTCTTGTCTCCCGGTTTGCCCTACGCACCCCTACCGCAGCGTAGGGCAGTGCCCTACTCAGCGAGACGGGCGAGAAGCCGCCCGCTCACGGCGCGTTCTCGGCCTCGTCATGGCTACGCGCGTGGCGTGGCAGGCCGGGGCTCCACTGCATTTACGGTGTGAGGTTGCTCACCTCGTCGTCTTCTTTGGTGAGCACCATGATCCCGCTCGGCGCGTCGAGGAGCGCTATGGTGCGCCCGGCGGCATCGCCGACGTGGATCCGAGGCGGCGGAGGGAGGTCGTCGGGCTAGTAGGTCCCCGGGCCGTAGAGCTGGCCGTAGCGGACGACGACACCGCCGGCATCGAGGACTTCACGCTCGTGCTCGGCCACGGCTTCGCCACTCCCCGGCGGCAGCCAGGCGATGCTCTGGGCAAGGAACCGGCGTGCACCAGTTGCAGTTGCAGCGGTCAGGAGGTTGCGCGTCCCTTCGGTGCGGATCCGGTTGTTGCGCTCGGCGTAGTCGGGGATCTGCTCGACGTTGTCGGAAGATCGGTGAGCTGATGCATGACGAGATCCGGAGCGGAGGCCGAGACCGCATCGAGGAGCGCTGCGGCGTCGAACACATCGGACACGACAGGCTGCGCCCCGAGAGCCGCGATCTGGGCGGTCTTGTCGTACGAGCGGGTCATGCCCGCCACCTGGTGACCGCAACCGGCGAGCAGCGGCACCAGCCGGATGGCGATGACCCCGGTCGCCCCGGCGAGGAACACCCGCATCAGGGCTCGTAGACGGTTTGGAAGCTTCGCCGGCCGAGTTCTTGGCAGACCGAGATCGAATACTCGCTGTAGAAGATGTCTCGGCCTCGTTGCTGCGCGACGCGATGCTCGGGGTCGTCACGCCAGGCGTGCTGGTGGGCGATGGTGTCGAACACGATCACCGAGAGTCGCTCGCCGTCTGGAGCTGTGAAGGTCTTGAAGTCGACGAATCCTGGCATCGCTCGGGCACGGGCCTCCATGCGTGCGGCGAGCTCGCCGTAGCCATTCGTCTCGGCGTCTCGACGCAGCCGAGAACAAAAGACGGTGACCACCGGGCGGGCAATCTCTGGCTCCATGCCACAAGCCTCGCCGAAGCCGACCTCGGGGCGCTCGAAGCGGGGAGAGGAGCTTCCCCCGGATGAAGCCGTCGGGGCTCCCCGGAGTCGGCGGCCTCATAACTCCGCGCTCGCTCGTTCGCAGTTCACCCCCGCCACCAGAGAAAGTGCAGGTCAGGGCCGGTCCGCAAGGACCGGCCCTTCTGCTGCCCCCACGAGAATCCCAAAGGGAATCCCAAAATCTCGCTACGCTTGCTTTCGTGCGTGGATCGAAGCGTGAGATCAAGCGTGGGGTGTGGGAGCTGCGGGTCTCCCTTGGGAAGGACCCGGTCACCGAGAAGTACAAGGTGCGCTCGAAGACGTTCCACGGTTCTGCACGAGCTGCAGATGAGGCCCTCCGGGACCTCATCGACCAGTAGGCCCCGTCACGATCGGACGGCATCGGAGCGACCTTCGGTCAGCTCCTCGACCAGTGGCTCGAAGAGTGCGAACGACTCGACCTCTCGCCGACCACCCTTCGGACCTACCGGGCACAGATCAAGCAGACCATCCGCCCACGGCTTGGCAAGGTCCTCCTGAGTCGTCTCTCTGCCAGGAATCTCGACGAGCTGTACGGCGCCATGAAGGACGCCGGAGCCTCGCCGAAGACTATCCGGAACCACCACGCCATCATCGCCGCCGCCCTCCACCAAGGCGTCCGCTGGGGGTGGGTCCGGTACAACATCGCCGAACGAGCGAAGCCGCCACGAGTGGAGCATCACCAAGTGCAAGCACCGTCGGTTGAAGTGGTTCACACTGTCATCGATGCGGCAGAGAAGCGAGACCCACGTCTTGCTCCCCTCCTCATGCTCGCTGCTCTTACGGGCATGCGCCGTGGGGAACTCTGTGCTCTTCGCTGGTCCGACGTAGACCTTCAGCTCGGGATCGTGAACGTCTCCCGGTCCTTAGTCGTTGTCCCCGGTGGGGTCTCCGAGAAGACCACCAAGACCGGACGCTCCCGAAAGGTTGCCCTCGACCCGTTCGGTATTGCCTTGTTGACGGAGCACCGGGCACGAGTTGACGAGTGGGTCACCGCCGCAGGTTCGACCCCCAGTTCGGATGCCTTCGTTTTCTCCCCCTTCGTCGAAGCCGAGACGCCTTTCCGTCCCGACAACGTGACGTCGTTCTTCATCCGAGTCCGGGACGAGGTTGGTGCTCCAAACGTTCGGCTCCATGACCTTCGTCACTTCACCGCCACCCAGCTCATTGGAGCTGGCGTGGACGTCCGGGAAACGCCGCCGACCGCCTCGGCCACTCCGACCCCTCGTTGACCTTGCGGGTCTACAGTCACCTCATCGAAGAACGAGACCGGGCAGCAGCCGCCATCATGGGCGGAGTCCTTGGTCCGAAGAAGCAACTGACCAAGCGCCAAGTCAAGCAACCGGCAGCGCTTCCGAGCGCCGGGTAGCGGGAGCAGGTCATGGCCGACGACGAGATGGTGGAGCTACAGAACAGCGAGACCGTCGGCACCGTCACGCTCACGCAAGGCGCCTGGTGGGATGAGCACAGCGATGTATTCGACGAGGCCGTCTCCATCCTCTCCTGGGAAGCGCTGCATGTTGAAGGTCGCACGGTCGGCCCGGTCATCACGGACCGGCCAGAACAGCGCTTGACAATGTCCGTCGAAGAAGCGGCCATCGCCCTTGGTATCTCCCGCACCTTCGCCTACGAGGCGGTCGCCCGTGGCGAAATCCCGTGCATCCGGATTGGTCGGCGCATCCTCATCCCCAAGGTCGCCTTGCAGCGGTTACTCGAAAGCGCCGGAGAGTCGTCGTGACCACTGTCATCCCGAACGATCCGACTCAACGGTTGACCCTCACCGTCGAAGAATCGGCTCGCATCCTTGGCATCTCTCGTGCCACCGCCTACGAAGCAGTCGCCCGTGGCGAGATTCCCTGCATCCGTATCGGCAGGCGCATCCTCGTCCCCATCGCTGGACTCAACCGCCTGCTGGAGAGCGCTGGGTGAGGTGTGCCTCCAACCAGGAGAAACGAGTCGCTGACAAGGGATTGCATGTAGATTGCATGTGCCGTATACTGAGTCCATGAGCACCACCAAGTCTCGCAACAGCCACTCCGTCACTGTCGGCTTCTCCATCCCGGAGACCGAGCAGTCCCGCCTTGACCACCTCGTGGAAGTTTTCAGCGGAGGCAATCGGAGTGCCTTTCTGCGGATGGCCATGGACCGCATGGAAGCAGCAGACCGTGCTCAGCGTCTTCGCTCCATCCAGTCCTACGGAGCCAAGCGCTCCTCCGACCTTGGCATCGCCCCAAGCGAGATCAGCGACCGGGTGAAGCGAGTCCTCGCCCGCCGAGCGGAGGTGTGACCGAGGGGAGATCGGCGCAGCCGGTCGTCTTCGACGTCAACGTCTTCATCGATGCTGTCGTCACGGGTCAAGATTCGTTCGAGTCGTGGCCGAGTCCGCCCCCAACCTCCGGGCACTATGCCGCTGACTGTGTTGGCATCGCCAACGATGCGGTCGAGTTCAGCGTGTGGCTGAGCCCGCATGTGCTCACCAACATCGAACGGGTGCTCGAAACCCCTGAAGCCGACGGAGGCTTCGAGTGGAGCCCGGAGCCCATCGAGGAGTACCTCAGCGTCCTCGTCGAGATCGCTGAGGCGTCTGGTGGCGGAGTGCTCGAACCCGTTGAGGCCTTCACCGACTGCCCTGACTACGAGGACAACCGCATCCTAGAACTGGCGCTCGCTGCTCAAGCCGTCCTCATCGTCTCGAACGACAGCGACCTTCTCCATATGACGCCGTGGCGAGGCATCCCTGTCCTCTCCCCTCGTGACTTCGCTGCCCGGGTCGATGCCGCTCGTCGGGCGAAGCGTCGCTGAGCGAGCGCTTCCAGAACCGCAAATAACCCACACGCCTTATTGGAGGTTGTACACTAAGCTCCAATAAGGAGATTCCATGTCAAAGGTTATGAAGCGCCGCTGGCGGAGCGACCTCGGAGGGTCCGGGCTTCCCCGGAGGGACCGTGTTCCCTGCGACTACGAAGCCTACGTCCCCGATCCGCTCATCGGTCGCAAGATCGTTCTCGACGGCGACGTCGCTGCTGACGTCGCTGACGCCGAGGCTGCAATCGTCCGTCTCAACGCCGATGCTCGGGCACTCGTTGACACCGAGGCGCTTGCCCGCATCCTCTTGCGGGCCGAGGCCGTTGCCTCGTCACGCATCGAGGGACTGGAAGTCGGAGCACGACGGCTCCTCCACGCCGAGGTCATCCGTGGGCTGAAGGAAGCCTCCCCCGATGTCACCGCCACCGAGGTGCTCGGAAACATCGATGCCATGGTCTACGGCGTCGATGCCGTCGAACCAGGGGGACCCATCACGGTCGATGTGCTCCTCGAAGTGCATCGTCGGCTCCTGGCTGGCACCAGGCTTGAGAAGTACGGAGGACGGTTTCGGGAGGAACAGAACTGGATCGGCGGAAGCAGCTACAACCCGTGTTCTGCTGTGTTCGTCCCACCCCCTCATGAGTATGTCGAGGAGTTGATGGCGGACCTCTGCGCCTTCTCCAGTACCGACGACCTTCCCGCTGTCGCACAAGCGGCCATCGCTCATGCACAGTTCGAGACCATCCACCCGTTCGTCGATGGAAACGGCAGAACGGGACGAGCACTCATCCATCTCATCCTTCGCCGGAGAGGACTGGCGGTCCGTGTCCTCCCTCCCGTCTCGCTCGTACTGGCGACGTGGGCGCAGAGCTACATCGATGGGCTCACGCAGTTCCGGTTCGTCGGGTCACCCACCTCGCCGAAAGCGGTCGAGGGAATCAACACGTGGGTCGGGCGTTTTGCCGGAGCGTGCACCCGCTCCGTTGCAGACGCCACCACGTTCGAGGAACGAGCCGCTTCCCTTGAGGAGCAGTGGCGAGAGCGTATCGGCACGATCCGTGCCAACTCTGGAACGGACCGACTCCTGCGGAGTCTTCCTGGCGCCCCGATCCTCACGGTGGACAGCGCTGCTGCGTTGATCGGGCGGACCTTCAAGCCTGCGGCTGACGCCATTGAGCGACTTGTCGATGCGGGCATCCTCCGGCAGGTCACCGTCGGTCGGCGCAATCGTGCCTTCGAGGCGCCCGAGGTCATCGCTGCATTCACTGACTTGGAACGACAGCTCGCCAGTCCTGAAGCCGACACCCGCACGAGTAAGCCTGTGCGATCCGTCCCTCGGCGTCGCTGACCAGCAAGGTCTACCGTCTACCGTTTACCGTCCACGGACAACGGTCGTTCTGGCGACGACCGCTCAGGTCGCTCTGAGTTCATTGCGGGTAAACCGTCATCGAGCAACGGTTTACCGTCAACGGTAATACGTCACTGCGCTTGACTATCCATTAGCGATTTCCTCATACTCCACCATGTCATGGAAAAGATTGTTATCGCAGCTCACAAGGGTGGATCGGGCAAAACCACTGTCGCAGTAAATCTCGCTGGTGCTTTCGCAAACCTAGGAATGCGGGTTCTTCTTGTTGACACCGATCCTCAAGGAGCGTGCGCCGCCGCCCTCGGAATCACTCCGGGCAAGCCGACACTGTACGAAGTATTGATGGGTCAGTCTCAACGTCAGGAAGCCATTGTCGGCACCAGCGTGCCGGGGCTCTCTCTCCTTCCTTCCGATCTCGATCTCGCCGGGGCAGAAGTGGAACTTCCGAAACTCGACAACTGGCACCAGAGCCTCGGTCGAGTGTTGATCAGCCTTGAGTCCGTCTGTGACCTTGCGATCATCGATACTCCACCTGGGCTCGGAGTCCTGAGCTACAGCGCATTCAATGCAGCCACTGGAGCCTTGGTCACGTGCCCTCCGGAGTTCATGGCATTCCGGGCGCTGCCACATCTCCAGGAGATGACGGACCGTGCGGGTGTGCCTCTTCTCGGCATCATCCCCACCATGGCGACTGCAACGACCAGACACGCCCGTGAGGTCATGGAGCAACTGAACAGCCAGTACGCCAACCTCGTCCTTCCGGCCATCCCTCGTCGTGTAGCTCTTCAAGACGCAGCCCTCGCTGGTCTTCCGATTACCTCGTTCGAGCCATCAAGCGATGTCGCCGAGCGATTCATGGCGCTCGCCAGGGAGGTGCTCAGCCGTGGCAAGAACCTCGCTGCATGATCGGCTGCAAGCTGGGAACGCACCAGCACCGAAGGGCCGTGAAGCGCTCTACCAAGCTCCCTCCAGTGTCTCGGATGTCCCCGGTCCTACCGTTGACCGTCCGCCGTTGACCGTAGACGGTAAACCGTCCACCTCCCCGGAGGAGCGCTGGGAAGACACTCACACTCGGGTCACGTTCTACTGCCCTGTGTCACTTGTGAAAGCCGTTGAAACAGAGGTAGCCAACTCCGGGCGCAGCAAGAGCCAGGTCATCGTCGATGCCCTCCAGGGACATCTTCGGACCAGGAGAGCACGATCATGAGCGACGATCTCTTCGACTCCATGGGCAGCCTGAGCGCCATTGCCGCTGAAGTCTTCGCCGCCGAAATCGAGATGGCCCGCCGTACCGAGAATCTCGGCTACATGGCTCGGGTCATGGCGCAGGTCACGCTTCCGCACTCCAAGCCAACGACGAACGAGTACACCAGACACAACGGCAAGCTCACGCTCTCGATGTGGTCGCCACAGCATGTCGGCCTCCCGTATGGCGGCGTGCCCCGACTCCTGATCGCTTGGCTCACGACCGAAGCCGTCAGAACAAGGGAGCGGAAGCTGGTGCTTGGACCAACGCTCTCAGGCTTCATGGCTCAGCTTGGCCTGGTCCCAACCGGAGGCCGATGGGGAACGATCCCGAGGCTCCAGGAGCAACTCCGTCGTCTGTTCACTTCGCAAATTGTCTGCGCGTTCGACGACGTGGACGTATCCCGAGGCTCCTCGCTGGGCGTCGCCAGCGATTACGAGCTGTGGTGGAATCCGAAGAAGCCAAGCTACGGAACACTCTGGAACAGCACGGTCACACTGGGGGAGAAGTTCTTCGACGACATCATCGAGAGACCCGTTCCAGTTGACGTCGCAACTCTCCGACAGCTCAAGCGGTCTCCACTGGCGCTCGACCTCTACACCTGGCTGACCTACCGGTACAGCTATCTCGACCGGGAGACCCTGATCCCTTGGGAGGGGCTTCAGGCCCAGCTCGGCTCCGACTACAAGGAGCTGTTCAGCTTCAGATTCAAGATGAAGGCTGCCCTTGCCAAGGTCCACGAGGCGTACCCGGAAGCACGGTTCATCGCCGAGGACTCAGGACTCCGGCTGTTACCGCGTCATCGACTCGGCACTCGCCGTCCTCCGCTGAACCCCTTCGCCTCGGTGACCGTCTGTCGTCATACCTCCATTTTGGTCCCACAGTTCAAGAAAGGAACGTTCATGGATCTCCAACTGCACGGCAAGACGGCGGTGGTGACCGGCGCGAGCCGCGGGATCGGCCTGGCCGTCTCCCAGGCGCTCACCCACGAGGGCGTCCGCGTCGTCGGCGCCGCTCGCGCGATCACCCCGGAGCTGGAAGAGGCGACCGTCGCAGCGGTGGCCGCCGACCTGTCCACTGCGGATGGGGCCGCTGCGGTGGTCGACGGCGCTCTCGGCGAACTGGGGGGCATCGACATCCTGATCAACAACGTCGGGGCCGGCGACGCAGATCGTCTCGGGCTCGGCGGGTTCCTCGACATCGGCGACGACCAGTGGCGAGCCCTGTTCGACCTCAACCTGTTCAGCGCAGTGTGGATGACCCGCGCCGCTCTGCCGAGCCTGCTCGAGCGGCGAGGCGCGATTGTGAATGTTGCGTCGGTCAACTCGCGTGTACCAGCGATCGGCCCGGTCGGCTACAGCGAGGCCAAGGCGGCGCTCACCGCTTTCGGCAAGCGGCTGAGCGAGGAGTTCGCCCCGCGTGGCGTGCGCGTCAACACCGTGTCGCCGGGAGTTGTCGGCACCTCGCTGTGGCGCGACCCCGACGGCTTCGGTGGCAAGGTCGCCGCCGCCAACGGTCTCAGCCACCCCGAGCTCCTGGCCGCCATCCCCGAGCAGGCCGCCATCTCCTCGGGCCGGATGACCGATCCCGAAGAGGTGGCAGCGCTCATCACCTTCCTGGCGTCGGAGGCCGCCGCGAACATCATCGGCGCTGACGTTGTCATCGATGGCGGCATGATCAAGACCACCTGACCCAACCCACGTTCAACCAAGGAGATCGACATGGCCAACAACATGAACTACTTCGAGATCGGAACGCCTGACCCCGAGGCGTCCAAGGCGTTCTACGGCGCCCTGTTCGACTGGAGGTTCGGGGAGCCGTCGATGCCGGCCCGCTACGCCATGATCGACGAGAACTGCGGTGGGCTGTGGGACACGTCGCACATGGGTGCCGAGAACTGGGCGATCTTCTACGTCGAAGTCGACGATGTGCACGCCGCAGTCGACTGCGCCCAACAGCTCGGCGCGACAGTGGCCGTTCCGGTGATCGACAACGGGATGATCGAATTCGCCCACCTCGCCGATCCCCTCGGGAACCGCTTCGGGATCTGGGAACGCAAAGACGCCCAGTAACGAACGACGCCGGCAATCGGCTGCCCCCACCACAGGCGGCCAACCGCCGGTTCCCTCCGAGGGATCCCCCTGCGGGCCGCCGAAGGTCTTGCGCCAGCCAGCGACAGCCGATGCCCCGACGCCTCCACGACGGCCGCCGAGCACCGCAGAACTGGGTGATCGGCGCTCTCCGGCCACGCTCGTGCCGAGAACCGGACCGACTTTTGGATCACGTAAAACAACCCGAACATGTGTCACCTCGCGGGATCGTGACTCATCTGACTTCCCACTGGAACCAGCGTACGCCGACGACTCCGGACACAACGAGGTAGCCGACCGTAGCCAGCAGGGACTCGACGTCGCGGCTGTTCCATGCGGACAGGTTGAGCACGCCGGCGAAGAGGGTCATGACCGTCCCGACCGGGCTCCATCGGGCCACGGTCCCCCATGCGTGGCCGAGCGAACCGCCGACGCCCAGGAGTCCGAGCAGGATGAGGCCGATGTAGAGCAAGCGCGCCGTGGAGTTGATGGTGTCAGACGACTTGACGAGAGCGACCAGCGCCTGTCCGATACACAGCAGCATGGCGCCCCCGAGGGCGGAGACCAGGAGCACCAACGCGTACTGGCCGACGGAGAACGAAAGGTGCTGGAGCCGGGCGCCGAGGACCACGACGACAAGGGCGATGATCAGGTTGGCTAGGACCTGCACGGCCAATCGACTGCCCATGATGGCCCAGGTGGCTGCCGGAGTTACACGTAGACGCTGGAACACACCCTTCTCCCGGTCACGTGCCACGGCGAGGGGGTATCCCATGATCGACGTGGAGGCGATGCCGTAGGTGATGACCAGCCCGATGACGAAGAGCGATCCTCCAAAGTGCGCAGTCTCCTGCTTGGAGGTGGTGGACGCCAGAATGAAGTACGGGAGCAAGATGCTCATGATCAGCGATCGGCGGTTCTTCAAGAAGACGATGAAGTCAGCCCGCAACAACGACGTGAGGATCAGGCGGATGTTCGGGGCTGCCGTCATGGATCGTTCGCTAGTCACGGATCTCGCTCCCGGTAAGGCCGATGAAGACGTCTTCGAGCGTCACCGCGCCGCGTGCGGCTCGACGGACGAGGGGATCGTCCTTGTGCTGTTCGATCAGCTTGTCCGGCTGTGGGTGCCGAGAACTCCGTCCGCCCAGTTCAGGCGACCATCCGGTACTCGTGGATGAGGCCACCCAGACGATCGGCTCTTCATAGCCTGGCGGCGTCAACGTCGCTGATGGTGGAAGGGGTCGCCTCGGAACGAGCGGGCGGTCGTTGGCCGATGGACCGGTGTGGTCGATGTGCGTTGTAATGCTCGACGTACTCGGCGAGCACGGCCTCAAGGTGACGGCGGCCGAGGATGAGCATCCGGTCGAGGCATTCGCGCCGGATGGTGCCGATGACGCGCTCACAGATGGCGTTGGCCCGGGGTGCTCGGACCGGGCTCACCCAGTTGAGCAGGGCAGTCTGCCTATGCAGTGCATAGGCACGGCGCCGTGACCAGCAACTTCGTCGGGTCGATAACCCGATGGTCGCGCGATTGTCGATAACCCCCGCCACTACGACCGCTGGTCAGGCGCGCACCTCGTGCAGGGGTGCAGGGGCCTGACCAGCGGTTTCTCGTTTTGGCGGTCGACGGAGATGCGAGTTTCTCGGGTGTTTTTCTCGGGGCCTTATCAAGCCTGCGTATGCAGGGTGTGCGCGACGAGATGTGGCTCGTGAGCTGCGGTTCCGCGACGATGGGCGGGTTGGGGTGGCCCGGCGAGGTGGTCTTGCGCTTGCGTGCATAAGGCATACGTACGCACTGCACTGATCAACGAGATCTTGACCTGCGCCAGCCTCGCTCAGCGTGTCCTGTGACCCGACATTCGGGGTGGCCCGGACCTGTGGGGTGCCTGAGGCAGGCTGGATGCCTGGGCTTGGGAAGGTTCATTCAGGAGGTGTCAGCACCGTGGCGAACTTGTGGGTGCCGAGAACCCCGTCCGCCCAGCTCAGGCGACCATCCGGTACTTGTGGATGAGACCGCCCAGACGGTCGGTTCTTCGTAGCCTGGCGGCGTCAACGTTGCCGACGGTGGGAGGTGTCGCATCGGAGTCAGCGGGCGGTCGCTGGCTGAGGGACCGGTGGGGCCGGTGCGCGTTGTAATGCTCGACGTACTGGGCAAGGACTGCTTCGAGGTGACGGCGGCCGAGGATGAGCATCCGGTCGAGGCACTCGTGCCGGATGGTGCCGATGACGCGCTCGCAGATGGCGTTGGCCCGGGGTGCCCGGACCGGGCTCTTGATGATCCTGGTGCCCTCTGCGGCGAAGACGGCGTCGAATGAGGCGGTGAACTTGGTGTCGCGGTCGCGGATGAGGAACTTGATCGCGTTCGCCTGCTCGGCGAGGTCCATCGAGAGGTTGCGGGCCTGCTGGGTCACCCAGTCAGCAGACGGCGTGGCGGTCACTCCGGCGATCCGCACGCGACGGCTGTCGTGGTGGATGAACACGAGGACGCAGAGCCTGCGGAGGAGAATGGTGTCGACGTGAAAGAAGTCGCACGCCATCAGCCCTTTGGCCTGGGCGGCGAGGAACTCCGCCCAGGTCGGCCCCGACCTTCGCGGCGATGGGTCGATGCCGCGGCACTTCAGGATCGCCCAGACGCTCGAGGCGGCGATGACGATCCTCATGGTGTCGAGCTCACCGTGGATGCGGCGGTAGCCCCACTGGGGGTTCTCCTTCGCCAACCGGAGCACCACGGCCGTGGTCCCCTTCGGGATAGCCGGTCGACCTGGCCTGCCGTGCGGGTAGGTCCAGCGCTTGGCGACGAGATCCCGGTGCCAGCGCAGCAGGGTTGCCGGTTGGACGAAGAAGCGTCCGAGCCGCTGGCGGGTGAGCAGTCGTGCCAGTCCGGCCAGCACCGCTCGATCTGCTGGCTCGGGCGCCGGGCGGTGCACCTGGCGTCGGAGGAGCGCCACCTCGTGGCGCAGCACGACGACCTCGATCGCGAGGTCCGTATCTCTGCGACCGATGAGGCGGATCAACTGGAGGACGCGCCAGTACGCCCGATAGAGGAACGAGAGGGTCACGGTCCCGGATGCTCGCCGCGCCCGGCGCCAGCCGTCAAAGTCCAGCTCACAGCCGATAGATGACATTCTCGGCACGCACAGGCCGCTGTTGCCGGGCTCCGAGCAGGCTTGAAATCCTGCCTCCAGGTAGACGCGAGTGGCGATGTACGTACTCGGTAAGTACAATGTCGCTATGAGTCCCGTGGAGCACAAGCGCGAAGGCCGGATCAACCTGCGAGTCGATCCCGACCAGGAGGCTCGGCTGCGCGCGGCTGCCGAAGCGAACGGTGAGAGCCTCACCGGTTTTCTTCTCGCTGCCGGAGCTGAGCGGGCGCAGGCGGTCCTCGAGCGTACGAGCCGAATCGCCCTGAGCGCAACGGCCTTCGAGCAGTTCATCGCCGCGCTGGACGCCAAGCCCGAGCTGATGCCAACCCTCAGGCGGTACGCCTCGGAGCCAGGTCCGATCCCCTCCCGGTGACCGCTGGGTCCCTGCGGCGAGTTGAGCTGCTCTCGGGCACTCACGACTTCAGCCAGTTCGACTCCGGGGTGGCCGAGCTCGATCGCTGGCTGAGGAACTCTGCCGAGGTCGCTCACGCCGCTGGCACGGCGGCAACCTACGTGCTGTGTCGGGATGACGACGTCATCGGTTACTACGCCGTGGCGATGAGCTCGGTGATCCACGCCACAGCGCCTTCTCGCCTTCGACGGGGGATGCCCGACCCCGTGCCCATAGTCCTCTTGGCACGGCTGGCGATCGATCGAAGCGAGCAGGGTCACCATATTGGGGGGCACTTGCTGGTCGATGCCCTCCGACGCTGCGTGAGAGGCGGCCGGGAGTTCGGCGCCAGGGCCGTGGTGGTCGATGCCATCGACGAGCGAGCCGCAGAGTTCTACCGGCACTTCGACTTCCACGACTTCGGTGCCCGCCGCCTGTGGCGCCGGCTCAGCGATATCGCAGTCGCGCTCGGGGAGTGAGGTAACGGCCACTGGGATTCTCGGGAGGGCTGAGTTGATGGCGCGCAGAGGTTCCGCTGTTTCTCGGGCCCGATCATTGGCCGGGACGCGGTTGAGGAGGGCAGCCGCCTATGCAGTGCGTGATGCACGAGGCCCTGACCTGCAGCTTCGTCGGGCCTGGAGCCCGATAGTCGTGCGTTGCCGCGTAACCCCCGCCACCAAAGAAAGTGCAGGTCAGGGCCGGTTCAAGAGCACTGGCCCTTCTGCTGCCCCGGCGAGCATCCCACAGGCGATGCCATGGATTCGGGCTCTTCATATTTCGGCAGCAGGACTGTCGACGGCAACCCCCAGTTGGGCTTCACGGCGTAGAGGAGCAGCCCGACCCGGAAGTTGCGGATCGA
>Ga0078972_1007623_pt1 | contig 23836 bp, 19 predicted proteins | sample YelNatPaOPGAMG01_FD_67568 | JGI IMG/M metagenome (GOLD analysis project Ga0078972, IMG submission 67568) | Hot spring thermophilic microbial communities from Obsidian Pool, Yellowstone National Park, USA - OP-RAMG-01 (SPADES assembly) (version 2) | ecosystem: Environmental > Aquatic > Thermal...
GGAACCAGCGAGCTCGATTTTGGACTTCGCCGGTAAGAATAAAATCGAGCTGGTCGTTATTTCCACACACGGGAAGGGTGGCATCGGTCGCTGGCCATTGGGCAGCATCGCCACCAAGGTGGTGCAGAGTTCGCACATCCCGGTGTTTCTGGTGCGTTCCAGTCCTCAGGCTGAGACAGCGGTAAAGCTGAAGAAGATAGCAGCCGCGCTCGATGGCTCCCGATTTGCCGAAGCTATTATTCCCCATGTGAAAGCGTTCGCTACCTCGCTGGGCAGCAAGGTAGTGCTGCTTGAGGTGTTGGAGCCGGTGAAGGTTCCTCAAATGGGCACTTTTGAGGACTGGGGGAAGGTGGAGAGGGATATTTTTGCTAAACTGGAGAGGGAAGCTGGACGATATTTGGAGAAGAGGAAGGCGACTTTACAGAGCAAAGATATCGAGGTGACCACAAAGCTTCTCCAGGGAAAGCCTGCTGACGCTATATTGCAGTACGTTGTGGAAGCGGGCATTGATTTGGTGGCGCTGACAACACACGGTTTCTCTGGCATTACCAAATGGGCATATGGCAGTGTGGCTTCCAGAATTATTGAAGCCTCACCGAAGCCCATCCTGCTCGTGCGCCCACCTTTGCCGGTAGCTGATGGATGATCATCAGAACTACCGCTCTGGTACTCCCAGACAGGATGATGTTGAATCTTGTAGCACCGGGAGCGTGAATTTAGCCGTGCAAAAATAGACCATGTTGAAGACAGGACGCCGTCGCCATAAAATAGATAACTGGTACAAACCGAGATGTCCGGGTGTTGAGAGAGCGAAATGAACCCCTATTCCTATGAGCCCGCCGAACAGAAATTCAAACTGGGTCTAAAGCGAAGTAGCCCAAAGTGGGCATATTACCTTGTTGATTTCCCCAGCGCTCATTCTACGGGCTACAAAGAGAGCGATATTGCCTATGGTGAGTACTTCCAGCCCCTCGGGGTAGAGCGAGCGCCTCTGGTCATACTGATTCACGGCTGGGGCGACCGTGGCATAATCCCCTGCCAGCTCATGGCACCCTCGCTTGTTAAGAGGGGGTTTGCCTGTTTTATTCTATACCTTGTATTCCATTCCCGCCGTATGCCCGAGGTGATAAAAAAGCGGTTGCCCGACCTCACTCCTGACGAATGGTACGAGGGCTATCGAGCCTCGGTGATCGAAATCCGGCAGATTATTGATTGGGCGGCTACCAGACCGGAGATAGACGAAAGAAAGATAGGCGTGGTCGGCGTGAGCATGGGTGGGTTCATCTCGGCGATAGCCATGGGAGTGGACGAACGGGTCGGGGCTGGAGTTTTCATCATATCGGGCGGTAACTCGGCAAGGGTCACCTGGGAGAGCCGTCGCCCGGCGGTAGAAAGACGATGTCTGTGCACCGAGGAGGAGTGCTATCAGGTGCGGCGCGAAGTCTACCCGCAGTACATTGCCGAAGTGGTGGCAAAAGGGCTGGAGAATGTCAGTCCGCCGAAGCGGTGCTTTCTCACCGACCCCTTGACCTATACCCCGTTCCTGCGCCAGCGGCCGGTGCTGATGATAAATGCGCTCTGGGACGAGGCTATTCCCAAGAGTGCTACGCTGGATTTCTGGAACGAGTGTGGGCAGCCGCCGATAGTCTGGCTGCCGGGCACCCACATCAGCATCTGGCTCTGGTATCCGCTGATCCTCAATAAGACGGCGGATTTTCTCAGTTCAACTTTTCTGCAAAGCAGGTAGCCTGTTCCGGGACTATCAAGATTTGCTGCATACTCTATCTGGCTGGTACAATAAAAGCCGCCTTTATTGTCTTAAACCAGGATACACGACAGGTGGATATGAGCACTCCGAGCGACCTGATATTGAAGTTGAGACCATTATTTGAGCCGGCTTCGGTGGCGGTCGTTGGTGCCTCCAACGACCCGTCGAAGTGGGGCTTCCGCATCTTGTCCAATATCCTGAGCGGTGGTTTCAAGGGCAGAGTATATGCGGTAAACCCCAATGTTGCCGAGGCGGTCCGGTTGAAGACCTACCCCAGGGTGACCGATATACCAGAAGTGCCTGACCTGGTAGTCATTGTGATTCCTCCGCCCGCTGTCCCGCCGGTTATGCGCGATTGCGCTGAGAAGGGTGTGAGGGCGGTGGTGGTAATCACTGCTGGTTTTGCTGAAATCGGTGGGGAGGGTGAGAGATTGCAGCAGGAGATTACAGATATAGCGCGCGCTGCGGGTATTAGATTCGTTGGTCCCAACTCATTCGGTCTTCTCAACCCCGTTCACGGGCTGTACTCCCAGATGCCGCCTATTTTCCCTCCTGCAGGACCTTTCGGCGTTATCTCGCAGAGCGGCAATATAATCGGGACCATAGCCAGACTGCTTATCGGTAGAGCATTTGGCTGCTCGAAATGCGTCAGCATCGGCAATCAGGCAGACCTTCGTGCTGAGGACTACCTTGAGTACTTTGCTCAAGACCCCCATACCAGGGTCATTCTATGTTACATTGAGGGCTTTAAAGATGGCGCTCGCTTCTTCAATATGGCTAAAGAGGTGAGCAAAGAGAAGCCGATAATCCTGCTCAAGGCGGGGCAGACGCCAGCCGGGGCAAAGGCTGCCAGATCCCATACCGCCTCTCTTGCCGGTTCTGATGCTGTAATAGCAGGCATGTGTAAGCAGGCTGGCATTATCAGGGTAAAGACCCTGGATGAACTTGTTGATGTCGGCATTGCTTTTCTGCGACAGCCCCTGCCCCGTGGGCGGAGGGTCGGCGTGGTCACCGCTGGTGGTGGCTGGGGAGTGCTGGCGGCGGATGCCTGTGATGAGATGGGTCTGAATGTTGTTAGCTTACCTCCAGAGACTATAGAGGAGCTGGACAGCTTTATGCCACCATGGTGGAATCGCGGTAACCCCGTCGACCTGGTGGCAGGTACCTCGGGCGAGGGCTTTTTCCGGGTGCTGGAGGTGGTGCTGCGTTGCCCGGTGGTGGACGGTGTCATCATGCTGGGACTTATGCCCATACTGGCACCGGGGCAATTCAGGCGTCCTTCTGAGGGAGACGAGAAAGAGCAGATGAGGGATGCGATGGTGTCCGGTGCAGCAGAACTCTTTGACAGACTGAATGAGCTGAGTGACCGCTATGATAAGCCTGTGGTTGTTGCCTCCGAGCCATTTGGCTTTGGGGCTGCATTGAATAGAAGGATAACCCATGCCATTGCCGACCGGAACTCGGTGTACTACGAGATGCCCCACCAGGCAGCATCTGTCTTCGCCAAGCTGGTACAGTACGGTGAGTACCGGAGGCAGTGGCAGTAGCCACGCCGCCCCTGTCGAGATGCACTTTGCGCCATGATAGTTTTGCGCCCGTTGCGGAGTGTGTTTTATGAACAGCCATTTGTCCCATAGCCTGGTTGCTGGTAAAATTAAGAATGTTTTTTCTAACTAGTCCAGGATTTTGAGGAGCAGTAATATATGTGCACTGAAGTAAAAGAACTGACCACCCATATGAAGCTGTTATTTGAGCCATCTTCGGTAGCGGTTATCGGTGCCTCCAATGACCGCTCCAAATGGGGCTACCGTGTTCTGTCTAATATTATGAGAGGGGGTTTTGAGGGCAGGATATACCCCGTGAACCCCGGCAGTCCTGAGGTGCTCGGGCTGAAAGCTTATGCGCGGGTGACCGATATCCCGGAGGTGCCCGATTTAGCGGTGATCGTGGTCCCCCCACCAGGAGTGCCAGAGGTGATGCGTGATTGTGCTGCCAAAGGTGTGAAGGCAGCTGTGGTGATAACTGCTGGTTTTGCCGAAATCGGCGGTGAAGGCGAGAGGCTGCAACGGGAGATTGTCGAAATAGCTCGTGGCGCCGGTATACGGTTTGTTGGTCCTAATTGTCTTGGTATCTTAAATCCATCGCACAAGCTCCACCCCCAGATGCCAGCAGAGTTCGCCCGACCGGGTCCGCTGGCGGTTATCTCTCAAAGCGGAAACATCATGAATAACATATCTCGTCTTGTGGACAACAGGGGCTACGGGTTATCAAAGGGAGTCAGTATTGGCAATCAGGCAGACCTCCGTGCTGAGGACTACCTTGAGTATTTCGCCCGGGACCCCCAGACCAGGGTAATTCTCAGTTATATCGAAGGCTTTAAAGATGGTGCTCGCTTTTTCAGGATAGCCAGAGCGGTGAGCAAAGAGAAACCGATCGTATTGCTCAAGGCGGGAGAGACGCCAGCCGGTGCACGTGCTGCTCATTCGCATACCGCTTCTCTGGCAGTCCCGGATGCTATCATCGAAGCGATGTGCCGACAAGCTGGCATCATAAGGGTGACAAGTCTGGACGACCTGGTGGACACGGGGATTACTTTTCTGGGGCAGCCATTGCCCCGGGGACGGAGGGTGGCAATAATCACGGGGGGTGGCGGCTGGGGAGTGCTGACTGCCGACGCCTGTGCCAAATTAGGGCTCGATGTCGTCATTCTGCCTCCGGAGACCATAGAAGAGCTGGACAAATTGATGCCAGCCTGGTGGAACCGCGGCAATCCAGTTGATTTTGTAGGCGGGGGACCGAGAGAACATAACATTGATGTTGTTGAAATTCTACTTCGCTGCCCCGTGGTAGACGGAGTGATACTGCTGGGACTGATGCCACCAGTGCGTCGTGACCAGATGGCTAGCATCTTTGACCCCGCTCAGGGCGGGCAGGAGATGAAGGAGTTCATTGCCTCCATGCTGGCTTCTGTCCTGGACACATTGAAGGAACTCAGCGAGCGCTATCAAAAGCCGATAGTCCTTGCGTCACCCCAGCTCGATTTCGGTGCGCTACCTGCTCAGGAGACAGTCCGCATCCTTGCTGAACACGACGCCATATGCTTTGAGTTGCCAGACCAGGCTGCTGCAGCCTTCGCCAGGCTGGTACAATATAGCGAGTACCGAAACCAGGAATAATAGCCACTCCAGAGCGGTCGGAATATGCTTTGTGATGCTGTTGTGGTCGGTGCTGGACCCTCCGGTAGCCGTGTCGCTTTAGGTCTAGCCAGCCTGGGATACAATGTGCTCGTGCTGGAAAAGAAGGCTATCCCTGGTGAGGAGGTGTGCTGCACCGGACTGGTTAGCCAGAAGTGCCTCGAACTGCTCGGTGTACCCTCGAGTATAGTATTGAGACCAGCCAATTCGACCAGGATTTTATCTCCGTCGGGCAAAGTACTCAGGTTGTGGCGTGATGGTGCCGTTGCCTTTGTAATCGATAGACCGGCTTTAGACCGGGTGCTGGCGGACCAGGCTCAGGCGGCAGGCGCCTCCTATTGCTTCGGTACCCGTGTGACCGGAGTGCGGGTAGAAGCAGAATATGTCACCATTGAAGCTGAGTCCCGGGGCGAGGTCAAGACATATCAGTGCCGGGCTCTTGTCCTTGCCACCGGCTTCGGCTCATCATTGCCGGCGAGGCTGGGGCTGGGCAGGATAAAGGACTTCATTGTCGGCGCTCAGGCAGAGGTCAGAGTTAACACCGATGAAGTCGAGGTCTACTTTAGCCGGGAAATAGCACCGGGCAGCTTTGCCTGGCTTGTGCCCACCAGGGAAGGGAGCGGGTTAGCCGGGCTGATGACGCGCTACCAGCCCGGAAAGTGGCTGAACAGGTTGCTCTTGTGGCTTAAATCGGAGGGGAAAATAACCTCGACAGAATGCCAGCACAGATACGGTGTCATTCCTCTCTGCCCCTTGAAAAAGACCTTTACCAGCCGTACATTGATAGTTGGCGAAGCGGCAGGACAGGTCAAGCCGCTGACCGGAGGCGGCATATACTACGGAGTGCTTTGTGCCGATATAGTGGTTGAAGTGCTGGACCGGGCTCTTCGCCGTGGTGACCTGTCGGAGGGTGCACTATCTCTTTACCAGAGCAGATGGCAGGCTGAACTGGGTACTGAACTCAGGCTTGGCTACCAGCTCCATCGCCTGTATCGAAGACTGGGCAACGGGCAAATTGAATTCCTGCACAGCCAGGCTGCACGGTATGGCGTAACTCAGTTTGTGAGCGATGCTGAGTCCCTCCCCTTTGACCGGCATTCTAAAATCGTCTCCGGGGTATTGAAACACCTGGTCCGCTCATTACTGAGGCATCCTGCGGGGCTAAAGAGGTCGTCTGAAGCCGGATGATGACCCTCGTCAAACTTCGTTTAGACGCTGTGTTTGCCCTAGACCGGTGAGGGGAATAAAATTGTGGTGTGGTGAAAAAGCAAGGGAAATCGCCACTACCTCAGGGTAGTCCTCCGGTGCCGCCCAAAAAGCTGCCACAGCATGTTGCCATAATCATGGATGGCAACGGGAGGTGGGCTGAGCAGCGGGGCTTACCTCGCATAGCCGGGCACCGGGAAGGTGCCAATGCTGCCCAGCGGATAGTCGAACTCTTTATCCAGTATGGTATCCCGTACCTCACTCTCTATGCTTTTTCTACAGAGAACTGGAGCCGCCCCCGCCAGGAAATCGATGCCCTTTTCCAGATACTGGAGGAGAAACTCGATGAGGGCATCAAATTCGCCATGGAAAACGGGATAAAGCTGTACCATCTGGGAAAGCTCGACGGGCTCTCGCCCGGTGCCAGGAGCAAGATAAAAGAGGCGCTGGAGTTAACCAAGAACAACCACCGAATTGCGCTGTGTATCGCCTTCAATTACGGGGGCAGGGATGAGATTGTGGATGCAGCCCGCCGCCTTGTTCTCAGCAACGCCCGGGCATCTGAAATAACCGAAGATCTGTTCAGTCAACATCTGTACACTGCTGGCATACCCGACCCCGATTTGATTATTCGCACCGGTGGAGAGAGGCGCCTGAGCAATTTCCTTATCTGGCAGTCTGCCTATGCTGAGTTCTACTTCACGCCCGTCCTCTGGCCCGACTTCAGCAAGGAAGAAATCGACAAGGCGCTTGTGGACTACAGCCGACGGCAGCGCCGCTTCGGAGGCTTGTTGCCGTAAGGTTGAAAAATTTATTGTCGCACCCATTGACTCTCGTAACTCTCGGGGTTACAATAGTAATCGACATGAGTACGACCAAAGGGAACAGGAATCTCTCTTCGATACTTTTTGGCAAAGCACGGCGGGCAGTCCTTTCTCTCCTGTATGGACACCCCGATGAATCTTTTTACCTGCGCCAGATTGCCCGAAGGACTGGCATGGGGCTCGGACCGGTGCAAAGAGAGTTGAAACAGCTTGCCGATGTCGGCATTATCCGACGCACCGTGCAGGGACGGCAGGTATATTTTCAAGCCAACCCGGATTCACCAATATTTAAGGAACTTAAGAGCTTAATAGCCAAGACCGCCGGTATTGCCGAGACCCTGCAGAGTGTCCTGGCACCGATTTCAGACCGCATCAACATAGCCCTGGTCTATGGCTCTGTTGCTCGGGGTGAGGAGAATCACCGGAGTGACATAGACCTGCTTGTTGTTGGCAGTGCCTCTTTTACCGAAGTGGTCAAGCTACTTCGTAGTGCACAGGAGACGCTGGGGCGAGAGATTAACCCGACCGTCTATCCAGTTGCCGAGTTTCGCTCCAGGATTGCCGGGGAACACTACTTCATACAGGATGTTCTGGGTGGTGAAAAGATATTCGTGATTGGGGATGAAAATGAGCTTAAGCGACTGGCTGGATAACGGCTGGCTGGTCAAGCACCGCCCTGACCGCCGGGAAATCAGAGAGTTGCTGGGTATTGCCGACCGGGCTATCGCCGATGCCGGGGTCAAAGGGATCAGTCCTGACGCACGACTCAGCATCGCCCACAATGCCGCTCTGCAACTGGCTATTGCTGCTCTGGCGGCTACCGGTTACCGTGCAGGACGTGAAGCCCACCACTACCGTGCCATCCAGTCCCTGGCTTTTACCATCGGTGCCAGCACCGATTTAATTGACCAGCTGGATAGCTTCCGCAAAAAGCGCAATATCAGCGACTACGAGCGTGCCGGTGCGGTATCGGAGCAGGAAGCTAGAGAAATGCTGGCTTTGGCAAAGTCCCTGCGTCAAACGGTAACAGATTGGCTGAAGAAAAATCACCCGGAGCTTGTTTGATTAGCATACTATGTTGCCTAAGTTGAAGGAGACTTAATATTGTTAGCCTGAGTCTACTTACCTAGACGAATAAACACATATGAGTACACAGTCAACATTTATTACCAATGACGCTAATAAAGTCCTCAAGGAGAGGCTCTCCGAGCTAATCGGTTTCAGCAAGGCTCTGAAGTTCCTGATCGGATTCCTTATGGAATAACACCCGGCCACCGTTAAGGTGGTCGTAGCCGTTAAGGCTAAAGCCGTTGCCTTGATAGCCGTTACCGCCTATGGCATATTCGGCGTAGTCCAACACTGCGGTTTACCCCTTTGTTAGACTTGCCCTAGCTCGGTTAAGCGCTGGCTAGGGCACTTTGCTTTTACAGCTTAATAATCCAACAAAAAGTCCCTTCCTGACATTAGAAAAAGCAATCGCTTTATCCTCCCCCTTCCCCGGGACATTTGCACCTTATTGAAAGTGGGCAAATTTAGGCGCTAAGAATGAAAGAGGGGGAAAGAAACCGTTGTGCGGAAAAGGGGGTTTGGGAGCGTGGTGACTTGAAAGGTGTAAGGACAATGCCAGCGTCACTTGAGGAGATGCCAGATTTAGGTTATTTTACTGAACGGATGCCAATATTAGCAGCATGGAGCCAGATGCCTGGGGCACCGAACAAATGTAAATGTTCGTGCTGGTAAGTTCACGTTCAAGCCCTTTTCTTATGGTCTCAATTCTATCACTCTTCAACCTTGAGGACGGTACAGGGTTGACCGTACCGTCATCTTCAACCCCCACGCAATAGATTTTGAAGGGGGATTCTTTCAGTTTCTTAATCAAGTCATCTTTGAGTCGGTCTATGACTTTCCCGTTATCACCATCAACAAGGCTCGCCGATTTGTATTCGAGGACTTTGTCCTCAAGTTTGGACCATTTTTTGTCCGATGCTACTGACCGGAGGATTTCATTGCATAAAGGCTGAAAGAAATGAACCAGAGGTGACTCTTGGTTGGTGTCTGCTAGCTTTTTTAAGACCACATATTTGATAAGCGTAGCCAGGTTTCTATCCTGTAGGCCGGTGTCTTTATAGTACTCTATCACCTGCTGCGTCAACGAATCAACCTGTATCCTGTTGTAGAGCTCCAACCCCCCAAGCACAAGCGGGCTTGCTTTGAACTTGACCCCTGCATGGAAAATCCTTATCATCTCGTTGTTTATAAATCTTTTGATGATGTCCTTGAGGTAACTTGCTCTAAACTCTATGTTCTCATTGACGAAAAGGATGTCAAAAGACGGGGTAGTCTTGGCTACCTCGGTGACTTCTTCCTCCTCTTCTTTACGAACCAACCTCGTTTTTTCATCATAATACTTAACCAGCAGGGGCAATGCCTTCATTCTTATTCTTTCGTATTCTTTCGCGTAACGCGCGATGCCGTACTTCTCAGCGTCGTAGTCTTGTATGAAATCTTGAACGTTTTCGTAGCTTTTCCTGCCCACCCGCACCTCGGCCACGTTAAGAATTTGGATGGGTGTTGAAAGCTTAATTGTTCCATCCTTGAATTCAGGATGGCTTGAAATCAAATTTTCCATTTCGGAGTCGGTTAACTGAAGCTCTGTTGTTACGCCTTCTATTTGACTGAAAATCCTGTACCTTCCCCCAAAGAGGAAAGCAACTTTCTGTGGTAAGCCAAGCCATTCAACAAAAGAGCTTGTAGCTTCTCTTTCCCAGTATTCAACATTGATGGTACCTTTCTCGCTTATGAAATATACGTACCTCAGGACGTTATCCGTATCTAACATTCGTGGAATGGTCTTCCACTCAGGGGTGATAGTCTCCTCGCCGAAGGCACTATGGCAGAGTAGCAAGCCGCTCTCCATGAGAAGACCGATAGCATATTTGCTTTCCTCACGCATTCTCGTTCTCATCGATTCGGTGAAATCATTGAGGAGGTAGCCCATTTCATCCTTATTAACGTTACTCGGGAAATTCCTAATCAAGGACGTTGCCCATTTTCTGGCATTCGTATTCAAGTCCAGTTCATCAATGCTCGACTTAGATACTTTCGGGAGGGCCAGCAGCTTCTGTGTCACCAGCTGAATGTTCGTAACGTCCACGTCATCTGTAATTGCGTGGTGGCTTACTTGTTGCTCTTTTATTCTTTTAGAGAAAGCATATATCGGATGCATCTTATCCCACGTACGACTGACATTTATACACCCGTCGATAAGACGACGTCTCACGATAAATGATAAATCTTGTTCTCCATGCCTTTACGTACGAACTGGCATTTTCAATTCATCTGTAGCCTTCGCCCTTACGAAAGCAACACAGGCGGCCATTTCGTTCAAGATTTGCATGAGGGGCTGCGTTTCTCCGCCACCATTTACGACGGTAGACGCTCTGGTATAATGCTCAATGCACTTCGCCATCAAGATGGTGAAGACATCCACGTCATTGAGCTGCATACCCGACTTTAGGGTGCGTCTCGTCCACTGCACGGCTTCTTCCAAAACAGATTGCTTAATAGACGACCAATTAGTAGCACCTAGGGGTAGCAGTAGTCTCTTCCGGCAAGTCATGACACAGTCGTAACGCACGTTACCCTCGCTGCTGTGGACCTCCCCGCGACCCTCGGAGCGTACAATGGGCGCAGCTGAAATGTAAAAGCCGGCTTGAACTAGAAGTCGGGCAATTCCTTCCCAGGCCCAAACCTTGTTATGGTGGAAAGTGAATAACAGCAAGCCATTATCCTTGAGAACGCGATAGCACTCCAAAAAAACTTGGCGCAAACCCTCATTAAAAAGCTCGGTTGTCCTGCCCAGTTTATCGTTTTTCACAATCTCGTCAGAGCGACAAGATAATTCGGGTTCAAACCAAGAGTAGTCGTCTTTGAGCGCCAGTCTTAGCCAGACGTAGAAGAAGTCGGCAAGTTCAGAATATTGTACATTGTCAAAGTAAGGCGGGTCCGTAATAACAGCATCGACTGACTTGTCCGGAATGAAAGATAGGTCTTTGGAACTCTGGCAGCGTAGCAGAGCAGCACGATTAGTCCGCCGTAATTTCCCGAAGTTATCTACTAGCCTGCCTTCAATATATTCGTCACCTGTATTTTTGGTGTATCGCTGACCGTTGGAGTTCATCAATCGTTCATAGGGATTATTGCAATAGAGTTTTGCCTTTCGCACTTTTTCAAAGCACCTAGCAAAACTGCCCCGTCCAAAAGATGTGCCCCAGACATTGTTTTCAGCTGGACGTTCAATAGGATGAAAAGCGTGAAGAGAGAAAAAAAGTGAAATCTTGTGCCACTCAATCTCATATTTGCAGAACATGTTATTGGTGTTTAGGCAATCAGAGAATGCGATTACCAAGAATTCCCGTACGTTACGGTCCGCTATTTTGAGGATTCCTTCTAATAGCAGAGACAAACAGAGCAACTGCCGCTCGTTGAACATTTGATAAAAGTACTCGTAACCGTGATTGACAGGACGAGGGTCACTCCGGCCTTCTGTCGGAATTCTTTGTCGCGGAAACAATAGGTGAGTTTTGACACGTTCAAACTCCGCTTTTGTTTGCTCCCAACGTGCTAGGTCTTGCTTGTCGGTACGCTTGAAGAATCTGCCACACTTTTGGCAATATCCTTCTAAAGCATGTAGCTCCATGTCGAGAGCAGAACCTTTATGCTGAACGGCATCCAATATTTTCTGTTTGGTCCCACATTCAGGGCAGCAATATATGCCCCGCTCCGAAACTCCTCTACGTGGGTCAAATACTTTACCGCAGTCCGGGCATTTGGTTTCAGGGGTGTAACCTTCGGACTCTATAACCTGTAGACAGGAAGGACAAAAGGATACGTTTATATCGTTGCGCCGAGATAATTCATAATTGTTGAAAAGTCTGACTTTGGTACCACAGTTACGGCACTGGGCAACCTTTACCCAAAAATAGTACATCACTTCAGCTTCGTGCCCATTCGGACAATTGGTCTGATAATACTTCCGTATTTGCTTGCCAACCGTCAGTTCCAGTTCACGATAGGCATTGTCCAGTGCATCCAGTTCAACGGCCTCGACTTCCTTTTTAGTGACGAACCAAGCCACGGGATTAATATCAACGCCGATGACCTTGCAGCCAAGTCGCAGTGCCTCAACAACAGTGGTGCCGCCACCCATAAAGGGGTCAAGAATGATTTTATCTTCGAGGTCAGCCCCATCGCAGTATTTGTGCCAAAAAGCCGCCTCAGACTCGTCGTCGTCGCTGAATGCCGAAAGCACAATTGCCCGAAACACGCTGCCTAAACGGCGTGCCCACCATTTATGCATTCTATATACGGGCTTCTTTGAATTGCCTTCACCTAAAGCTACGGGATTTAGATTTTCTATGGGGAAATTGCGCTCAATAAGAGCCATCGTATTCGTCCTCAGCTAAGAGTTACCGTCCAGGAGGTTTTTCCACATCTCATCTCCGCCCTTTCCATAACGTTTGATGAATTCATCTCTTAACTCTTTCGTCTTACCATCTAGGATTTCCGATAGCGTCTCACCTTGAGGGTCCCGAAAAGTTTCGCCTACTTCTCTAGCTAAGTCGTATATTTCGTCTATACATCCAGGTTCATCAGAAACAAATTCCCAAAACTCACGGCCTACAAGCCAATCCACATCACTGTATTTCTTAACGGTGCTCATCACTTGCTCTCTAGTACCATAGCACATTCCCAGAAGCGCCACAGAGCCTCGATTTCGTCGCTGCACGGACACAAGGAGTTGTGACATATGCTGGACCGCATCCTTATCCATCGTTGACGGGCCGCTCTTCACCTGAATATGATAATGCCTGCCTTGTTTAGTTTTTTGGATGTCCGCACCTTCAACCCCAGTGCCCTCAGTGAATAGCTTGGCTATCTCCTGAAGACAAAAGCCGAAGGATGTATTTGCTCCTGTCATGGAACGCTGCATTACAAGCCATCGCACAATGGAGTCTGCATCCTCAATGCCCATCTCTTTTGCCAGAATACGAATTAGAAAAGGATTAATATTCAAATCATCAATCTTCAAATGGCGGATAGTCCGCGCTCTATTACTGAGAAAACCCTGAAAGACCTGCTTTATCTGATTCTTTTTCGATGGGCTGAGTGGCATATCAGCTTCTCCGACCCTTTTGAAAAACGGACTAACGGTTTACTCGTGTATATTATACTGCCCGCTCAAGATACTGTCCAAGAGGCATGGTCTCCTAGTATTTTGAGTGACTCTATTTATTTTCTCTTGTAGTAATACCTCTTACGCCTGCGTTTCTCCTTGAGATGCACGCTATCATACTCCGGATAAAGCGGCCTCAGCGGGTCACTCACCTCAGCCAGGGCAGACCTGCTACAATAAATACCACTGACCCGGAGCGAGGACTATAATGTAAGCAGCAGAGCCTGCCAGGCTGATGGAGGCGCGGCGTTCCATCCGTGTGTGGCAGGACAAGCCAGTGCCGGAGGGGTTACTACTACGGTCTGTGGAGCTACTAACTTTTGCTGAAGGAGGTGAATATGGCTGAGGCAAAGGTCAACGACATCAATATTTACTACGAGATACACGGTGACGGGGAACCGCTTGTGCTGATAATGGGGCTGGGTGGCACTCTGGAGTGGTGGTTCCTGCAGGTGCCGGCGCTGTCCCGGCATTACCGCGTGGTAGCCTTCGATAACAGGGGTAGCGGGCGCAGCGATAAGCCGGATATACCCTACACCATGGAGATGATGGCTAAAGATACGGCAGGGCTTATGGATGCCCTTGGCATCCCCTCTGCCCACATCTTCGGCATCTCTATGGGCGGCATGATCGCCCAGCATGTGGCGCTCCTCTATCCGCAAAGGGTCAAAACGCTTATCCTCGGGGCTACCACCTGCGGCGGTAGCCACAGCGTGTCCCCTGACCCCGAGTCAATGAAAGTCCTGTTCGACCTGGAGCGGATGCAGCAACTCCCGCCAGAGGAAAGGTTCCGGGAGATGCTGCCTTTCATCTTCAGTCAGGAATTCATCGAAAGCAGCCGGTCGGTGATGCAGGAACTTGCAGTGAGGATGTCACAATACATCACTCCTCCGCATGGATATATGAGACAGGCACAGGCAATAATGGGGCATGATACCTATGAGCGTTTGCCTGAAATCAAAGCGCCCACGCTGGTGATAGCCGCCGAAGAGGACAAAATAGTGCCAGTGGAGAACTCACGCATCATCGCCTCCCGTATACCCGGTGCCGAACTGGTAGTCCTTGAGAGGGCTGGTCACGGCTTCAACATCGAACTCGCCGACGAGGTAAACAGGGCGGTGCTGGACTTTCTCCGCCGCCACCGCACCTAGGTCAGTCTAAGAACGGCAACAACTTGCCAGCGTCGGTTCCGCCCCCACCTCTTGCGTTTTCGCCAGAAACTCGTGATAGCCGATGAAGCGCGATAGCGCCCGGGTGGCGCTTGCCTGAGACTGATAGGCAGGCACACCCGCCAGGGCAAACTTCAGTCGCAGCTCGGCAGCAGCCTTCATACCATTCGGGTCATTGGTCGGTGCATTCACCGCCACCACGAACGGTTTGCCGAACTGGTTGTTCCTGGCGAACTCCACGATGAACTCGTCCACCCGCCGGCTCTGCTCGGCGAAGTCCGGGGGACCATCATCGTCCATGTTGTCATCGGGGGGATAACGGTCGGCGATGATAAGGTCGATGGCGGGGTCGGCGGCGGCTATCTCGATGCAGCGGCGGAACATCTCCAGATTGTGCTGCACGAGCCATACGTCCAGCGGGTTCCTGATGCTGTTTCCCGCCAGCGGGATGAACTCCGCCAGCTGCCTCCTGGTGTCCTCGGCAAGCGTGGGTACCGTCAGTCCGTCGCGGCTGCAGATATCAGCCATAGCCACGGCGTTGCCGCCGCCACCGCCCAGGAGCAGCACCCGTCTACCCCGAAACGGTTTCAGGTGGAGGAAAAGCAGCGCTACATCTGCCATCTCCTCCAGCGAGTTCACCCTTATAGCCCCTGTCTGGGCGAAGAAGGCGTCCCATATCCTCGCCTCCCCTGCCATGGAGGCGGTGTGCGAGGCGGTAGCCCTGGCGCCGGACTCGGTGAGTCCGCCCTTCCAGATGATAACCGGCTTGGTGCGGTTGATCTCCCGGACCAGCCTGGCGAACTTGTTGCCGTCCTTCATCCCCTCCAGGTACATCCCGATGATGCCGGTATCCGGGTCCTCCGCCAGATATTCCAGAAAATCAAGCGCCTGAAGTCCACGGGCATTGCCGAAACTGATTATCTTGCTGAAGTAGATGCCGAGCTCCTGTGCATACCTGCTCAGTATCTCGCCATGACCTCCGCTCTGGGAAATGAACGCCATGTTTCCCACGCCCTTCGGCGGAGCCCCCCAGGCGGTGAACTTGCTTGCTGGCACATACAGCCCCATGCAATTGGGACCCACCACCCGCAAATTCCCCCGCTTGATGATCTCCACTATCCGAGCCTCTAGCTGGCGCCCCTCTTCCTCCTGCGTCTCGCTGAAGCCGGAGCTGAAGATATGCACGTTCTTCACCCCGGCGGCGATGCAGTCCTCCAGCACCTCGGGCACCCGCCTCGCCGGCACTGACACCATGACCATATCAGGCGGTTCTGGAATGTCTTTCACGCTGGGATAAGCCTTCACCCCATGCACCTCGTTGCTGGCTTTGGGGTTGACGGCATAGATATCGCCAGGAAAGCCCACCTTCTTCAGCCGCCTGATGAAAGCATGTCCCCCCCATCCCTGCGGGTTGGTGGACACCCCCACCACCGCCACCGAACGGGGATAGAACATGCTGTGCAGTTCCTCTAATTTGCTCATAAGGCAGCCCCCTTATTTGATGAAAACTTATGGTACAACAAATCTCACCCGTGAGGCAAACCGCCTCCCAAGCTAAAAGCTACCAAAAGCGCAGCACTCCATTTACAACAGGTTGCGGTGCAGCCCTGTCATCCTATCTGACGACTTCGCAGACCTCGTTTACCGGGAGTCTTTCTCTGGTGGGGCTTTCCGCCGGATAGCCCACCGGGATGAGGGCGACGATGTCCATGTCCTGCGGCACGTTGAGCACCTTTTCCACCTCAGCCTTCGCCACCGAAAGCGGACCGGTCATCCAGGTGGCACCCAGCCCCATCTGGTGCAATACCAGCAGCAGGTAAGCGATGGCTGCCGATACCGATTGGAGGCGAGCATTGAGCACGCTGCCCCAGCGCAGCATTTCAGCCGCCTTCTCGTCCATCTTCGCCCGCTCGGCAAGTACCTTCTCCCGCGAATATTCCCGGCGCCAGATACCGACAGCGATCATCGCTGGCGCCTTGGCAAGCATGTTCTCGCGGGGGAGAGGAAATGCCGTGCCTTGCTGCTGGAACCAGGATGCCATAAGCCTCATTCCCTTTGCCACCGCCTCGGCGATGGCTTTGATCTTGTCCCTGTTCAGGACTATATAGAAATGCCAGTTCTGCGCATTGGCACCGTTGGGCGCCCAGGTGGCAAGCTCCACTGCTTTCCAGAGCAGCTCCTCAGGTACTGGCTTCTCCTGCCAGACGCGGATGGAACGGCGGGTCTTGATCAGTCCAGCCAGTTCTTCGGTATTCATCCGTCCAACCTCCTTTCGACACTAAGATTATGTCTGAGGGGCAAGCAGCACCTCAGACATTTTTCGCCCCATCTCCCTCGCCTGCTCGATTAGCTCAGTCTGGGGCTGCCTCCGATGGCAACGACTTTCATTTTTACCTCCTTACTTAAGAGTTGTCACCGTTTAAGCACCTGGTACAGACGTGCCACATTCATACGCTGTACGAACGGTGCCATCGCCTCATTTCCCGGCTGCATGGGATAGCGGTCCAGAAGCGAGACCCTCTCCTGCGCCTCTTCTAAACTCATTCCCTGTTTAATTGCCTTGCTCACCGCATCGATCCACTCCTGAATAAAGGCGCTCATCTCCTTGATATAACTTCGGTCGCAGACCTCCCCATGTCCTGGCACCAGCACCTCCGCCTCAAGCTGCTCGAGCTTCTTTAGCGAGTCCAGCCATTCGTAAGGTAGAGCCTCATGCAGCCATGCCTGCACCCGGCAGAAGATATTGTCCGAGGTGAATACTACTTTCTCCTCGGGGATGAAGACGGCTACCTGGTAGGGCGTGTGCCCCGGGAGGTTGATAAGCTGGAAAGTGTGTCCCCCGACGTATAAAGTCATCTGCTGGGCGAAGGTGATGGTCGGTGGTCTGTAGCTGAAGCCCTCGAGCAGAGGCAAACTCTCCGGCGAAGCCTGCCTAAGGCGTTCCTTCAACTGCTCGACTGAGGCAGCCATGACCGCCTTCCTGGTACCCTCGTGGGCTACCACTGTGCCCTCGAAGAAGTGGTTGCCTGTGAAGTGGTCACCATGCGGCTCGGTGTTTATCAAATAGAGAACTTTACCATGCTTGCTAACCTCTTCCCGCCACTTTAAGGCGTCCACCGGCATCATAGGAGTATCTATCATGACCACACCTTCACCGGTGATGACGAAGCCGACATTGCACCCGCGAAAACCGGTCTCCGCATAGACATTTTTGCTTATCTTTTGCATAGCCTCCTCCTTTTACTTTTGCTCTGCCACTGCCTGCTGACCAGCCCACAAAAGCATACCCGATTCCATAACAGTTTGCCAAGACAAGACTGACTCAGGGCGGTGGCAGACCAGACAAGAAAAAGGTACAATCAGGCTGTGACCAACGGGCATCTCACTGTTACTTGATGCCGAGGAGGTTAGCTATGTTGGAGGTATTCTTTACACCGGAGCAGAGAAAGCTGAAGCAGGAGGTGGCAGAGTTCGTCAAAAGCGTCCCCCGCCAGCTCATCCTGGATATGGACGCCGACAAAATCAAGTTCCCTTACGAGTTCGTCAGAGAGGCGGGCAGGCGCAACCTTCTGGGCTTAAGGTTCCCCAACAAATATGGCGGCAGGGGGCTGGGATGGGTGGAGGAAATCATGGCGGTGGGGGAGGTGAGCAAGCTGGGCGTGCCCTTCGCCTGCCTCTATTCCATGGTGTCCATCGTCGGCGAAGCCCTCAACGTCTTCGGCACCGAAGCGCAGAAAGAAAAGTACTTAAAGCCCATCATCGCCGGCACCAAATGGGCGGGCGAGGCGCTCACCGAGCCCCGGGGAGGCTCCGACTTCTTCGGCGCCACCACGGTGGCGAAAAAGAAGGGCGGTTACTACTATCTCACCGGGCAGAAGCGCTTTGTGGTCGGCGCTGAAGGTGCCGACTTCTTCCTCGTCTTCGCCGTCACCAACCCCGGTGGCGGACGCGATGCCATCAGCGCCTTAATCGTGGAACGCGACTTCGGCGTTGAGGTCAGGCATGTCTATGGACTCATGGGCTGCCGCGGCACCGGCACCGGCAGGCTGGTATTCAGGGAAACGCCGGTGCCCGAGGAGAACCTCATCGGCGGGGAGAACGAGGGCGCCAAAGTATTCTACCGACTCATGGTGCCGGAGAGGCTGGTCTCCGGCGGTATAGATGGTGCCAGAGCAATTCTCGAGATAGCGGCGCGCTATGCCGATAAGCGCCAGGCTTTCGGGCAGACCATCAGGAACTTCGAGGGCGTCAGCTTCAAAATCGCCGACTGCATCACCAAACTTGATGCCGTTGATGCCCTGGCTTATGCCGTCGCCAGGACGATAGATGAAGGCGTGGGCACCGCCGGCTATCAGAGGCGGCTGGTCTCCGAGGTCAAAAAGCTGGCAACGCAAACGCAATGGGAGGTGGTGAACGATGCCATGCAGATACTCGGTGGCATCGGCTACACCAATGTCTACCCCGTGGAGCGGGCGCTGAGAGAAGCCAGGCTGGCGATGATCTGGACGGGCACCAACGAGATAATGAACCTCATCATCCAGCACGAGTACTACAGGGAGATACTGGCTAAAGGCGTTGAGGGCAGGGACATCGAAGCCGATGTCGCTCTGAGCGAAGACCAGCTAGCCGAGGAGAAAGTCTACCAGCCCGAACCGATAGAACAGTAGAAGCGCACGCTTTTAAGGGCGCGGGGCGGCGATGGGACGATGCCGGGATTGTGTAGCTGCAGAACTATACGTAGATGCTCGACGAAGAATCAAGTCGTTTGTTTTCTCAGTAGCACGATAAGCTCCCTGAGCATAGTCACGTCTGTTTGACCAGGGATGTTAGAAGGGCTGTTTCGCAACGGCATCCGTTTATTTGGTATTTCCCGTTGCAGCGTTCCTACGTGGGAAAAGCCCATTGATTGCATCATATCAACTATAATCTTGTCAGTGGGCAAGGTAATACCCTTGACCTTTCTATTAGCTACAACAAATACGGCAAACCCTCCTGGCCTGACAACCGTTGAGATATTCCTCATGCAAAGGTAGAGGTCTTGGTAAAAGGCTTCCACCTCTTTGGCTCTTTGCTCATCAAGTAGCCTGACCTTATCGAGAGCGTTGTTTAAGATCGGTATTTCGCAGCAGCGAGCTATCGGTTTCCCTCCGAGACTCTCTTTATCTACATCCTTTTCCCACATATCAAGCCATTGCAGAGCAAGTCTGGAAAACTGACCATAAGCTACAGTCGTTCTTGAGTCGCCATAGGGTGGGGAAGTGAGCATGAGCGAAATCGACTCCTTAGGCAATGGAAACGGATAGCGACTATCATGAAATCGGACATCCGCCGAGGGTAGCCTGTCAGAGGCGCGGGAATAAAAGTCATCCATAGCGCTTATGCATTCCAAAGCTATTGTCTTAAACGAGACGAAAACATTAGGCCGGTAAAACCTCAGTTTTTCATCAGGCAGCCGAAACAGCTTAAACTCATTCCCCCTCGTGTTGCTTGTCTGGCGAACGGTTCGGGCAAAAACTACTTTAAAGAAATCCCTAATTTCGTTGCTCTCTTCGGCTTCTATCGCAGTTTTTAACTTGGCTAAAGCAGTTATCACCTCGCGCCTAAACCAATAATCGATATTCGGGAAATGTGGCACGCTTTGGGGCTCTGGCTGGCTTGCTGCTCGCTGTTCAATGCGAAATAGTGCCTCCATAATCATCGCAGGCGAAAGGGGAGTTGTTTTTACTCTGGCAATGAGAAGAGCCAAGGGGTTTATGTCGTAGCCGATGCCTGTCCTCTTGAGCAAGACAGCTTCAGCTAGAACGGTACCAGACCCGCAAAATGGGTCAAGGACTGTATCACCTTCTCTCGTCAGCTCACAGATGAGTCGGCGTGCAACTGGCGGAGGCATCATCGCTGGATAAGAATGAATTGCATGTATCCCCTCTTTAGCTTTAACGCCGCGGAAGGTCCAGTCCGAAGCGCTCAGCCTTTCTTTCAGAGCTAACTCACTCATTAAGCCCATCCTAAGATTTCGGAATAGCCTCCTTTATGTCCTTCGGAAGACTTGACAATGGCCTAATCCAAGACCTCTGACGAAGATGGTCTTCCTTCTTGAGTCCGTCGGGGACATAGGCGACCATACCTGCTTGTTTAATCTCCTCAGCCTTACCTTCTGGGCACTCGCCATTCATTGTTACGAGATAAAGGCGAGCCCCTTTCATTTGTTCCGGCACAGCCTGTTTCCACCTTTCCCTGAGCGTTCTCTTCACTGCCAAAAAGATTGCTTTGTCTGGAGTGCCCTTCGCCACTTCAGCGCTGGGAGAAACTAAATCTATTCTCTTGAGTAACTGTCTTGTCTCCCTATGTGGTTCTTCACATGGAATACCAGCCAGGTTCAAAAGTCTCTGAACTATCTTCTGAAAAGAAGCACCACCCCGCGCCTTCCTCATCTGCCCAGCTTTGAACTCCAGCTTTCTAGTGGCCTGCACAAGTAGCTCAACCTTTTTCTCGTCGAGCAGGGTTTTCTTCCCACGGCACAACTGAATTAATGTCTTAAACGCTTGGCCTTCATACTGTTGATAAACCTTGAAAGCTTCCGCCTCCAGTTTCCTTACCAGGTTAGCAAAATCTTGTAAGATTTTGTCTTGTGACAAGTTGGCAAGTTGGAGATTGTTTATAGCTTCATTCAAAATCTCATCGACTGATGGGATGACCTGTTTGGCTTTCGCTACTAAGTCGTCCACTCGTTGCATCCGCTTTCCTTGGCTGCCGGCCAGCACCCCATACGCTCTTTTACACAATTATAGTTGCAACAGCGGAGGTTTGACAAGAAACATGAGCCGGGTGTAAGAGACAGCGCGATGCCTTTCCCCACTACCACAACCATTAAGGCTTGGCTAATGGCGGTTTGCTGGAGCTCCGAGGCTGAAACCTGAAGCCGCGCTGACACCCGGTAAAAAGCTTTGGGGGCGTTATTTGCTGGCTTCTGCCGGCGTTATCTTGAACTGCGCACCGACGCCCAGGTGGTCGGACACGGTATAGCCGCCCCAGGGATATTTCTCCGCCCTCCTCTGTGCTGGCTCCCGGGCTATGGACTCAAGGACGAGCGTCAGCGGGGGTTGTTTTGCCTCGGGCTGGAAAATCTGGTACAGAATGTAGTCCAGCCGCTGGTATTTCCCTCCTTCAGTAGCCAGCACGTTCTTGTTTCCCCAGGGGACTTCCTCCTTCAGTTTCTGATTGCCCACCCAGGTGGCGCTGGTGTGGTCTTCTGTGTCACCCTTCGCCTTTCTCCAGGCATCCACCACCTTCAAGGTGTCTTTCAGGCTTTTGTATTCTTCGCTGCCCCCGATGACATTGAAGTCGCCGCAGATTATGACCGGGTTCCCGTCAGGCTCCCCTTTGTTCTGTGGGTCTTCGGTGCATTTCTCAATGAACTCCCAGAGCTCATTCAACTGTGTCTGTCGCTGTTTCCGAGCATTGCCGGCAGCCAGATGGGTATTGAAGACGTGGACATAGCAATTGAGCTCTGGTCTATCAGGACTTAGCTGGATGCGGGCATAAAGCGCACCTTTGTTGGAGAATTCCTCAGCTACGCCTGCCTGGTCGCTGAAGGTGAACCCGCTTGCCGCAATAATGGGATACTTTGATAGAATCATCAGCCCGCCGTCCACGGTGAACTTTCCCCCGCCGGGCGAGTCCGGACCGGTGACCAGATACCTGTCGCCTTTTTTCAACACGGCTATCTGTTGAATGTTGTTCTTCTCACCCGGGTTCCGCGCCAGAAGCTGCACCTTTTCCCCGTCAACCTCTATCTCCTGGTCCTGGTGTTTGCCGTCCTTCTCCAGTTTGTGCCAGCCCTCTTTGCCTAGGTCCACGTCCCCAGCCTCCAGCCACCCCCTGGCTACGGCGTTCTTGTAAGCAAAGTCCTTGCCGGCATAGCTGAACACCTCCTGGAGGCAGATGACCTGGTACTTTCCCGCCCATTCCCCACCGACCAGCTTTCCGATCTCCGGCGCCCGCTGGGCGGCGAAGGGGCTACCACCATACAAAGTGAGTGTGAACAGTCCCAGACTCACCGTTCCCCGTGGTATTAGCTGGCAGTTCTGGGTCAGGACTCCCAGCTCGCACTCGGGACATCTCTTCACCTCCTCTTTTCGGGGCACGACCTCGCCTTCACCGGGCGGAGGAGTCTCCTCCGGAGGACGGGTGACTTCCGGTCCGGCGACCGCCTTCCCGGTAAGGGGGACGACGACCTGTTGTCTCTGCGGGTCATTACTGGTGATGAGGAGTTCCTCAGTGAAGCTGCCAGCCTCGTCAGGGCTGAAGGTGACCAGGAGGGATGTGGCATTTCCCGGCGATAGCGAAAAAGGTCCCCAGTGGGGCAAGGTAAGACGGAATGGGCTCCATGGCGAGACAATACCAGTCCCGGGCACACGAGTACCAATGCTATAGACGTCCAGGACACCATCGCCAACGTTCGCTATCCGGAGCAATGCGGAAGCCGTCTGACCGGCAGTGACCACACCGAAATCAAGCCTGTCGGGAACGGCTTCAATCCGGGGCACCTTCGGTTTCGATGGCACGGGCTCGGTGGGGGGATAAGGGGGTGGAGTCGGTGGCGGGGTTGGCGTCGTCTGGGCAATAGCATCGATTATAAGCCTGAGCTCAATTTCCCCTACAACACCCGCTGTCCAGGCTTTGAAGCGTAGTTCAAAACGTTGTCCCGCAGACCCGGATGGGACAGTGAAGCTGTACTGCCTGGTTACCGTGCCCCAGCCGCTTGCCACCGGAAAGGCGGGCCAGCCCGACGGTATAGCCTCAGCACGTATGTTGACGGCTCCCGCCGGCGTCCTCGTCGCCGTTAGCTGAAGAACGCCCTGCGTCCCCTGAGGCAGCCGACACTGGACCAAATTTGAGGAGACCTGCTGACAGGTGCCGGCAGTTGTCGTCAGTTGCCCGGAGAACTGTAGGCGGATTCCTCCGTACTCGATTTCCCCCGAGCCATAGGTCTGACCTGCCGACGGCGCCGGGAAGCTCAACAGGCAGACCAGGAGGACTACCGGCAAAAACCTGCTCGCCCAAGCCACTGCCTTCACCCTCACCTCTAGGTTACCATAATCCCGGGTCTTGCGCAATCGCATGTGCTCGGGGAGAGGCATGGTTCCCCCTCACCTAACCTCTCCCGCGGAGGGGAGAGGGATAAAAAACGTTCAACCGGGGACATAGGTTACACTTTAGACCGGGCACATAGGTAACAGTTCTCTCCTCTGCTTACCTGGTAAAGGTATAATTCTCCCGACTAATTCATTGAGAACACCTAAAGGATAGAAACTGAACCTGATTTCCCAGAGGTGTTCGTCCTTTCGCTTCAGTGCTATTGGCTCCCCAGCAAGAGCTTCTGAAACATAAATCAATTTCCCTTTCCACTTTATTTCACCGTTGTGGCGTACTTTCCTCAC
>Ga0078972_1007626_pt1 | contig 23831 bp, 15 predicted proteins | sample YelNatPaOPGAMG01_FD_67568 | JGI IMG/M metagenome (GOLD analysis project Ga0078972, IMG submission 67568) | Hot spring thermophilic microbial communities from Obsidian Pool, Yellowstone National Park, USA - OP-RAMG-01 (SPADES assembly) (version 2) | ecosystem: Environmental > Aquatic > Thermal...
TTCGACTTCGGCAAATACGGCGACCGGTATCTGGCCGCATTTGCCTATCGCTTCAACCGGCGCTTCAAGCTCAAGACCCTGCCTGTGCGGCTCCTTGTAGCTGCCCTTGGAACAGGGCCCCATCCTGAGCGCTGGCTTCGCCTAGCGGAACAATCGTGCTAATCAGGAAAATAAAAGCGTATAATCGACAGCCTAGTTACGATTTCTCGTCGAGCAGATTCCTGTCACATCTTCAAATCGGATCGCCACAAGAAACGTTTGGCCTTAGATAAACCGGTTCACCCATTTTAATGTCAGGAATCTTGCGATGTTTTTTTCAGATCTTGGTCTTTCCGAAGAAATTGTTCTTGCTGTTACCGAGCGGGGATATACCACACCCACACCCATCCAGATACAGGCGATCCCTGCCGTTTTATCGGGGAACGATCTTTTGGCCAGCGCCCAGACGGGTACCGGTAAAACTGCAGGTTTTACCTTGCCGATTATCGAATTGCTTTCCCGAAAAGATGCCAAACGCCCAAGAGGGGGTCGAGCCCCGGTCAGAGCACTCATTCTTACTCCTACGCGTGAGCTTGCCGCACAGGTCGGAGAAAGCGTTCTGGAGTACGGGAAACATATGAATCTCTCCTCGACGGTCGTTTTTGGCGGTGTCAGTATCAATCCCCAGATACAGAAATTAAAAGGCGGAGTGGATATTCTCGTTGCCACGCCCGGACGCCTGCTCGATCATCTACAACAAAGAACCCTTGATCTGTCCCATGTCGAGATCCTGGTTCTGGATGAAGCAGATCGTATGCTGGATATGGGGTTTATCCGGGATATCCGCCGCATCATCTCGCTACTTCCAAAAAACCGCCAGAATCTTTTATTCTCGGCGACTTTTTCTGAAGAGATAAAGAGTCTTTCGGGAAGTATTCTTAAAAACCCGACACTGATCGAGATCACTCCCAGCGGAAAACCGGTCGAAAAGGTGTCACAGAAGGTGTATCTAGTCGACCGAGACAAGAAGCGCGCGCTTCTCTCGAAACTCATAAAACAGCATAAGTGGTTCCAGATACTGGTCTTTACCCGCACAAAGCATGGGGCAAACCGTTTGGCCGAGCAATTGAACAAGGATGGCATTCCATCACTTGCCATTCACGGAAATAAAAGTCAGGGGGCAAGGACCCATGCCCTTGCCGAATTCAAGACCGGAACGCTCCATGTTCTTGTCGCAACCGATATTGCCGCCCGGGGCATCGATATCAGCGAACTTCCCCATGTAGTCAACTTCGAGTTGCCCAATGTTCCGGAAGATTATGTCCATCGGATCGGCCGTACCGCCCGTGCCGGCGCCGAAGGAGAGGCCGTATCCCTCGTGTGTATCGATGAACACAAGCTTTTGGAGGGAATTGAGCGCCTGATCAAGGCCACGTTGCCCAAGGAAGTGGTTCCTGACTTCGAACCGGACCCTAACGCCAGACCGGAGCCGATCAAAAACGGACAGGGTCGACAGCAGTTCTCGAATCGGTCGAGCCCGTCAGACCGGTCTTCTTCAAAACCTACATTCTCGACACAAAGCAGGTCAAGGACGGTACCAGCAAGAAGTAGCCAACCATCGGATGGGAAAACGCGACGCGTTTAATCTTTCAGTAGGGTAACCGGGATCCACTTCTGAGTATGGTGACCCCCAATGTCAAGACAGAAAATCGACTCAAATAAGGTGATGCTTGGTCAGTGGTTCTCTGGGAAAAAGATGTCATAAAGTTGATCTTGTTCCCCTTGGAAAGATCCCCTGGAGTGGTCCTCAGAGGTCTTGTTTTTTTTCGTTGTGACGCTCTTGGGGTCTCATGAAGTCTCCTGCCCCAAGGTGACCCGGCCTGTGTAAACATCCTCGGGGGTGTTGTAAGCCAGGGACTGATGGGGTCGCTCCTGGTTGTACCACCGGAAGTATGCCGTCAAGCCATTTTTAGCCTCAGAGACAGTCTGGTAGTCATGGAGGTAGACCTCTTCCTGTTTTACCGACCTCCAGAGGCGCTCTACGAAGACATTATCCAGAGCACGACCCCGGCCGTCCATGCTGATCCGGATATTCTTTTCCAACAGAAGACCGGTAAAGGCCTTGCTCGTATACTGGGATCCCTGATCTGTATTGAAGATCTCAGGAGTGGCACGCATCAGGACCCGGGAAAGCGTCGCACAGCAAAACTCGCTCTCCATCGTGACGGAGATTTCCCAGTCCAGGACGTAGCGTGAATACCAGTCGATGATGGCGGTAAGATAGATAAAGCCCTTTTGCATGCGAATATAGGTAATGTCTGTACTGAAGACGTGATTCGGTCTTTCAATGGCAACGTTTCGCAACAGGTAGGGGTAGATCTGGTGCTCCTTGTTTCGCTTTGACAAGGAGGGTTTCGGATAGATGGCTTCCAGACCCATAAGCCGCATAAGACGCTGAACCCGTTTGAAATTGACGGCATTGCCCTCTCTTCTGAGCCAGATCGTCATCCTGCGGTAGCCATAGACCGGCCTTTCCGTATACTGCTCGTCGATCAGGCGCATAAGGGCTTCCGACTGGGGGTCCGTTTCGCATGGCTTGTAGTACCAGCTGGAGCGGTTGAGCTCCAGAAGCTCGCACTGGCGCTCCAGACTGATGCGAGGATGTCCAATCTCCACAAGAGAGCGCTTTTGCTCAAGAGAGAAGGCCAGACTTTTTTTTTAACCAGTCTACCTCGACCTTGAGTTGTCCGATCTCTTGATAAAGCCTTGACCGGAGAGCCTCTTCGGCTCGTTGTGTCTTGGCTGTCGTCCCGGAAAAGAGCGAGATCACTTCGTCTGTTACCTGCTTTTTCCATCGCAGGATTTGATTGGCATGGACGCCATAGAGTGAGGAAATCTCATTGAGCGTTTTCTGTCCCTTGATGGCTTCCATCGCCACCTTGGCCTTGAGATCAGGTGTGTGACGAACTCGCTTAGTTGGCATTAGATCCCCCTTATGGATAGTGTTCGGTTCCACCTTATCACACTGTCCAGTTTTCGGGGTGCATCATACTCGGCTCTTGACGGGAAAGTGAGGATGAAAAAAAGCCTCTGGTGAGATATGATTTTCCTGGTTCATAACGGGATACGGGGGGGCGTTTTTCTCCGTATCGGCAGGCTGCAACGACGCCGGCTATTGGGAAGTACGAAAAACGATCCCTCGGCGCACGATAGGGTGCGGGAGGGAAAAATCGGGGGGACGCCACTCAAGTGTTCCGTATGACAAAGCCGGGCGAGAACCTCTTTCTGGACTTGGGTTTTGAGCTGAATGAGCCCTGTCGTCTTCAGTCTGCACCCCAAAAGCAGATCCATAATACAGGGACTCTGAGGCTCTCCCCGGTGGGACAGGCTGTGGGGGAAGAGTTTTTGGTATTTAGGGAGAATCGGTGACCCGGACGCTCAGGCTGACTCCCCGGGGACATCTCCAGTTCGCCGAAGAGGCGGACGCCCCCCCGCTTCCTGAGGCTCTCGAAACGAGGCTCGAAAAGGCCTTTTCCCGGGGGCAGGGGAGCGGACTTCTGGCGCTGGGGGCCGGAGAGGCGACGACGGCACTTCCCCAGATCCTGGCCTTCTGGCGGGACTTTGCCGGGCGCTACGTGACGGCGCTTACGGCCTTGCCGGAGGGGGCGGAGATCGCCGTGGCACTCCCCGAAGAGGAGCGTCTCAACGCCCTTTGCTTCGACCTTCCCCCGATGACGGGGGGAGAGTATCTCTCCATCGAGGTCCTTGCAACCCTCTGGTCGGAGATCGAGTCGGCGGTAAGGGAGGAGCTCGGAGCCTCCGGCCACACACTCCAGGCCTTTCTCAAGTCGAAGCATCCGGGCTGGAATCTCGTGGGGCGAGTCCACTTCAATCTCGCCGAAAACCGCAAGGATCCGGACGCCCCCTTCGCCTTTCTTGCCACCTACACCTCCCGGCTGTCGGCGCATGGCAAGGCCCAGCACCTTCCCCTCTCCCAGGCCCTGTCGGAGTTTTCCGGGGGCAGGAAGAATGCCCAGCTTCTCTCCCTTCTCCTGCCGGTCCAGAAGGCGGCGGAGGACTGCGAGTGGCTGTCCGGGATGGTCTCGAGCGGCGAGATCTATCATCCCCTCCGGTGGCAGGTTCCGGATGCCGTCCGTTTCCTGAAGGACGTGCCGAAGCTCGAGGCGTCCGGCATCGTCGTCCGCATGCCCAGGACCTGGTCCTCCGACCGCCCTCCCAGGCCCAGGGTCTCCGCCATTGTGGGCCAGAAGAATCCCTCCGTCCTCGGCATGAACGCCCTGCTCGACTTCCACATGGAGGTGACGCTCGACGGAGAGCGCCTCACCCCGGAGGAGATCCAGGCCCTCCTCGCTAGCGGAGAGGGTCTGCAATGGATCCGCGGCCAGTGGGTCGAGGTGGACCGGTCCCGGCTGGAGCGCCTCATCGCCCGCTTCGAGGGCGTCGAACAGGAGGTGGAAGGGGACGGTCTCCCCTTCGGGCAGGCCGTCCGCCTTCTGTCGGGAGCCTCCATCGATGGCTCGGTTCCCGCAGACCCCGACTGGTCCGAGGTCGTTGCAGGAAAGTGGCTCTCCGACCTTCTCTCAAACCTCCGCTCCCCGGAGTCCCTGGCGTCCGCCGATCCCAGTCCTTTGCTTACGGCCACCCTGCGTCCCTACCAGAAGGCCGGGGTCCGCTGGCTCAACCTCCTTGTGAAAATGGGGCTGGGGGCCTGCCTGGCCGACGACATGGGGCTTGGCAAGACGATCCAAATCCTGGCGCTTCTGCTGACCCTCGAACGCCCGCGCCCGAGCCTTCTTGTGGCTCCGGCCTCCCTTCTTGCCAACTGGCAGCAAGAGGCCCGGCGGTTCGCGCCGTCGCTTCGCCTTCTCGTCGCCCATCCTTCCGTCATGTCCCAGGAGGAGCTCCGGGGGTTATCTTCCGGGAGGCTTGCCGAGACGGACCTCGTCGTCACGAGCTACGGCACCCTCATGCGCCTCCCGAATCTCGTGGCGACCCCCTGGCACCTGGTCGTGGCCGACGAGGCGCAGGCCCTCAAGAATCCCGGAGCGAAACAGACGAAGACCGTGAAGAGTCTTTTGGCCCATGCGCGCATCGCCCTGACCGGCACCCCCGTAGAAAACCGTCTCTCCGACCTCTGGTCCCTCTTCGACTTTACCCATCCGGGCCTGTTGGGATCGAAGAAGGACTTTGGCGACTTCACGAAGGAGAGGACGCACTACGGTCCGCTCCGGACCCTCGTCAAACCCTACATTCTCCGGCGGCTCAAGAGCGACAAGTCCATCATCTCCGATCTTCCCGACAAGACGGAGTTGATGGCCTTCTGTTCCCTGAACCCGGCACAGGCTGTCCTCTACCAGCAGGCGGTGAAAGAGCTCGAGGCCGCCCTTGAGGAGGCCGAGGGGATCGGGCGCAAGGGGCTTGTGCTGGCCTTTTTGATGCGGTTCAAGCAGATCTGCAACCACCCCTCTCAGTGGCTGGGAGACGGGGCCTGGAGGCCGGAGGAGAGCGGCAAGTTTGCAAGGCTCGGCGAGATCGCCGAGATCGTTGCCGCAAAACAGGAAAAGATGCTCGTCTTCACCCAGTTCAAGGAGACCACCGCCCCTCTTGCGGCCTTTCTGGGGGGGATCTTCGGCCGGGAGGGACTGATCCTCCACGGCGGGACCCCGGTCGGGAAGCGCCGCGAGCTTGTCAGGCGCTTCCAGGAGGACGAGGAGTCGCCCTTTTTTGTCCTCTCCCTCAAGGCCGGGGGGACGGGTCTCAACCTGACCGCCGCCTCCCACGTGGTCCACTTCGACCGCTGGTGGAACCCGGCGGTCGAGAACCAGGCGACCGACCGGGCCTGGCGCATCGGCCAGCACAGGAATGTCCTGGTGCACAAGTTCATCTGCCGCGGCACCGTCGAAGAGCGAATCGACGAACTCATCCGCTCAAAGACCGAGCTTGTGAGGGACGTTCTCGAAGGCGGCGCCGAGATCAATCTGACGGAGCTCAGCAACGACCAGCTGCTCGGCCTGGTCAGGCTCGACATTCACTCAATCGGAGACTAACCCATGAGCTACGGATCCTGGAGGCCTTATGTGCCCGTCGCAAAGCGGCGGGAGGATGCCCTGAAACTGGCCGCCAAGGCCAGGAAGGCCGGGAAGGACTTCAGCCCGGTCGTCATCGAGGGCCGGGCCATTGCCAAGACCTTCTGGGGCAAGGCCTGGTGCGACAACCTGGAGGCTTACAGCGACTACGCGAATCGTCTGCCGCGAGGGCGGAGCTATGCGCGCAACGGGTCGATCGTCGACCTTGCCATCGAGCCGGGCAAGGTTCGGGCCCAGGTGATGGGCTCGAGTCTCTACAAGATCGAGATCTCGATCTCTCCCGTTTCGAAAGGGCGGTGGAGCTCCCTTGTCCAGGAGTGCACCGGGACGATCGCCTCCCTGGTCGAACTTCTGCAGGGGAAGTTCTCAAAGGGTGTGATGGAACGGATCTGCCATCCCGACTCCGGGCTCTTCCCCGCGCCGAAAGAGATCTCGCTCGCCTGCTCCTGTCCTGACTGGGCGACGATGTGCAAGCATGTGGCCGCCGCTCTCTACGGGGTGGGCGCCCGGCTCGACAGCCAGCCCGAACTTCTCTTTACCCTCCGCCAGGTGGCGGCCACCGACCTGATCACCGAGGCGTCCAGGCTCCCCGTCGAGACGAAAAAGGCACCGGCCAAAGGGCGGAGGCTCGAAGGCGCCGGTCTCGACGATCTCTTCGGCATCGAAATGGCAGAGACTCTTCCCCCGGCGTCTCCGGTTAAGCCCCCGGCCGCTCGCGGGAAGAGGGTCTCCGGGTCTAGTGTGAAGGCCGCGACGAAGGCCGGGGAAACAAAGGCGAAAGCGCCTGCCAAGGCCAAAGAGAAGACGGCCAAGCCCCAGCCCAAACCCAAACCAATGTCGTCTCCGGTTAAGCCCCCGGCCACTCGCGGGAAGAGCGTCTCCGGGTCTAGTGTGAAGGCCGCGACGAAGGCCGGGGAAACAAAGACGAAAGCGCCTGCCAAGGCCAAAGAGAAGACGGCCCAGCCCCACCTCAAGCCCCAGCCCAAACCAATGTCGTCTCCGGTTAAGCCCCCGGCCGCTCGGGGGAAGAGTGTCTCCGGGTCTAGTGTGAAGGCCGCGACGAAGGCCAGGGAAACAAAGGCGAACACGCCTGCCAAGGCCAAAGCGAAGACGGCGACGGCCAAGGCCCAGCTCAAGCCCAAGCCCCAGGCCAAGCCAATAGCGTCTCCGGTTAGCTCTCAGGCCCGAAGACCGGGAAAGTAGGAGCTCCGGCCCAGGAGGGCTTCTTTATCGCCTCAGGAAAGGGAGTGGCGGGGAAAGTTCATGGCAGGATCTGAAAGAATGCACGGTTAATCCAAGGGAGAGTCTTGATGGAAAAAAAGTCGCGTTCCCACGAAGGCGAAAAAAAGACGAATGAGCGCAAGCTCTCGCGCACGGTGCCTCCGAGGGATCTTACCCCGGTCGAGTGGCAGAGGCGGCTTCGGCGCCAGTTCGGCCGCGAACAGAACTTCGAGCTGGAAAATGTCGGGAGCGAACCCTTTTTTTCCGAGTACCGCGTCGTCAATCCCCTCTCGAAGAGCGCCTATCGCGTTGAAATCCGCGGGGCCTCTCCGGGCGACAACCGCTGTACCTGTCCCGACTACGCCACAAACGAGCTGGGAACCTGCAAGCACATCGAGTTCGTTCTGGCCTCGCTCGAGGGGCGTCCGGGAGCCGAGCGGGCTTTCGCCAGGGGCTACCATCCCCCCTTCTCGGAGCTTTACCTCAGGAACGACCGCGGCCTGTACGTCTGTTTCAGGAGCGGAACCGACTGCCCGGAGGCCGTTCAAAAAGAGGCCCGGCGCCTCTTCGAGATGGACGGCGACGGGCGCCTTCCCCCCGGACGGCTGGGGGATCTCGAGTGGTTTCTTGCCTATGTCAAAGGCGTCGGCCACGACCTTCGCGCCCATGACGACGCGCTCGACTTTGTCGCTGTCAAAAGGGACGCCCTGCACCGGGCGGAGAGGGTCGACGAGCTCTTCGGGGGAGCGGAGGGGAAGGAGCGGCTTGCCGCGCTTCTTTCGGTGCCCCTCTACCCCTACCAAATCGAAGGCGCCCTCTTCGCCGTCCGCACGGGGCGGGTGCTGATAGGCGATGAGATGGGGCTCGGCAAGACCGTCCAGGCGATCGCGGCGGCGGAGATCCTGGCCCGCCACTTCGGGGTCTCGAAGGTGCTCGTCGTCTGTCCGACCTCCCTCAAGTACCAGTGGCAGAGCGAGATCAGGCGGTTTGCCGGCCGGGACTCCCGGGTGATCTCCGGGGGGAGGTTCCACCGGAAGCAGGAGTTTCTGGAGGAGGATTTTTGCAAGATCACGAACTTCGAGAAGCTTTCGCCCGACCTCGACCTGATCTCGGCCTGGGGGCCCGACCTGGTGATCGTCGACGAGGCGCAGCGGGTTAAGAACTGGAACACCATCGCCTCCCGGGCCCTGAAGAGGATCGACAGCCCCTATGCCGTGGTGCTGACCGGAACTCCTCTCGAGAACAAGCTCGAAGAGCTCGTCTCCATCGTCCAGTTCGTCGACCGCTACAGGCTGGGCCCCACCTGGAAACTTCTTCACGAACATCAGGTGAAGGACGAGAGCGGGAGGGTCGTGGGGTATACGGGGCTCGAAAAGATCGGCCAGACGCTGGCGCCCGTCATGCTGCGCCGCCGGAAGGCCGAGGTGCTCGCCCAGCTCCCTGAGCGGACCGACCAGAACCTCCTCGTGCCGATGACCGAACCCCAGCTCCAGATCCACAGAGAGAATGCCGATATCGTGGCCGAGGTCGCCAAGCGGTGGCGCCGGACGGGCTACCTCTCGGAGGTCGACCAGAGACGGCTCACCTGCGCGCTCCAGAACATGCGCATGGTCTGCAACAGCACCTTTCTCATCGATCCGGAGACCGACCACGGGGTGAAGGCCGACGAGCTGGCCGCCCTTCTCGACACCCTCTTTTCGTCGCCGGAGACGAAGGCGGTCGTCTTCAGCCAGTGGACCCGGAGCCACGACATCATCGTCCGCCGTCTCGAGGCGCGAGGGATCGGGTATGTCCGCTTTCACGGAGGCGTTCCCTCCGCCCGGCGCCCCGCCCTGGTCGAGCAGTTTCGCGAGGATCCCGCCTGCCGGGTCTTCCTGTCGACCGACGCGGGCTCCACGGGCCTCAACCTCCAGCACGCCTCGATCCTTGTGAACATGGATCTTCCCTGGAACCCGGCCATCCTCGAGCAGCGGATCGCCCGGATCCATCGGATGGGGCAGAAGCGACCGGTTCAGATCGTGAACTTCGTGGCCAAGGGGGCGATCGAGGAGGGGATGCTCCAGATCCTCTCCTTCAAGCAGTCGCTGTCGGAGGGGATCCTCGACGGTGGGGCGGGCGAGGTCTCGCTCGGCGGCTCGCGGCTTTCGCGCTTCATGAAGGAGATCGAGAGCGTCACCGGGCAAATCGGGACGGCCGAGGCGATGACGCCGGCCGAAGAGGCGGGGGGCAGGAGCGAGGCACAGGAGCCCGGTGAGCCTCCCGGGGAGGAGAGCAAAGCGGCCGGCGAAGGAATCGAAGAGCCGGAAAAAGAGCTTTCGAAGGGGGCGGGGAGCCCGAGGGGCCCGGGAAGCCCGGGAAGCGAAACCGATCCCTGGGCCGCCTTAGCCGGCATCGGGAACCTTCTTGCTTCGGCTCTTTCCGCCGCCCGTGATCCGGAGGCCGCCTCCGATCACCCCCTTGTCGAACGGGATCCTTCGACGGGAAGGAGCCATCTCAAACTTCCCCTTCCCTCTCCGGAGGCCGCCGCGAAGATCGGCGAGGCTTTGGGGCTTCTGGCGGAGGCGCTTAGAGGGAAGTCCGCCGGATAGAAAAGGCGCGGAAGCTTCGGGTGCAAGGCCGGGGGAGCAAGAACGGGGGAGCCAAGGGGAATCCAAGAACGGGGGGCCAAGAATCGGCCCCTCCTTGTTTTTTTCCTTCAGGCAGTCGGGGGGATGAGAGGGGCCGTGTGCGGCTATTTTCCTATGAGGGCGATCAGCTCGTCGTTTGTGAGCTTGCCCGAGAGCTCGGTTCCCTCGAGGAGGTCGGAGGCTAAATCGCGCTTTCTCCTGTGAAGGTCGATGATCTTCTCCTCGATGCTCTCCCGGACGATGAGCCGGTAGATGGTGACCGGCCGCTGCTGGCCGATGCGGTGGGCCCGGTCTGAGGCCTGGTCCTCCACCGCCGGGTTCCACCAGGGGTCGAGGTGGATCACGTAGTCGGCGGCGGTGAGGTTGAGACCCGTGCCCCCGGCCCTGAGGCTTATCAAAAAGAGGTCGCCCTGCCCCGACTGGAAGGCCTCGACCCGCCGCTCCCGTTCTTTGGGAGGGGTACTGCCGTCGAGGTACTGGTAGGAGATCCCCCGGGCGTCGAGGGCCTGGGCCACCCGTTCGAGGTAGCCCGTGAACTGGCTGAAGACGAGGGCCTTGTGGCGGTTCTGGAGAAGCTCGTCGACCAGGCTCTGGAAGGCCTCGATCTTGGCGCCAGGAAGGAGGGTGAGGGGCTCGACGAGGGCCGGATGGCAGAGGGCGCGTCTGAGCTTCATGATCTCCGCCAGAATGTGGATCCGCTGACTTCCGCCGTCCCGGCCGATCGCCCCGATCGCCTCCAGCGCCTTCCTGCGGAGGGCCTCGTAGAGGGCCCGCTCCTCCGCGGGAAGCTCGACCTCGAGGGTGATCTCCGTGCGGGGAGGAAGTTCGGAGAGGACGGCGGTCTTTGTGCGCCGGAGCATGAAGGGGCGGACGAGGGCCCGGAGCGAGGAGAGGACCCGGGTATCCTTGGAGCGCTCGATCGGCCCCGCGAACCGGGAGGCGAAGCGCTCTCTCGAGCCAAGAAGCCTCGGGTTCAGGATATTGAAGAGGCTCCAGAGCTCGTCGAGATCGTTTTCGACGGGGGTGCCGGTGAGCGCCAGCCGGAACTCGGCCCCGATCTTCCGCGCGGCTTGGGCGCGTTTCGACTCGGCGTTCTTGAAGGCCTGGGCCTCGTCGAAGACGGCCATTGCCCATCGGGGGGCCGACAGAAGCTCCTCCTCGATCGCGAGAAGGCCGTAGCTCGTGATCAGGACGTCGTGGGAGCGAAGATCTTCGACCCGGGACTTCCGGTCGGAGGCCTCCCTTAGCTCGTGGACCCGGAGGGTCGGGGCGAAGCGGGCAAGCTCGGCAACCCAGTTGTGGCACACCGAGGTGGGGGCGACGACGAGAACCGGGCCGTTTTTTGAGAGGTCGAGCATGACGGCGATCGCCTGGACCGTCTTGCCGAGCCCCATGTCGTCGGCCAGACAGGCGCCGGCGCCCCACCGGGCGAGCCGGCTCATCCACGAAAATCCCTCCAGCTGATAGTCCCGAAGCTCCCCCGCCAGGGTCGACGGGAGGACGGGGGAGAAGTCGGCCGCCTCCCGAAGCCTCTTCCGGAACTCCTTCCATGTCTTGTCCCCCTTGACCTCACCCGCCTCAGAAAAAAGATCCTCCATGGCGACGGTGCCGGGAAGCGAGAGGCGCCGGCCCTCCTCCGCGATCGTCTGGAGTTTCTCGAGACGGCTCTTGAGTTCGTGGGTCAGCGCCAGAAAACGTCCCTCCGAGAGGGGAACGAAACGCCCCGTGGCGCGGGGCAGGGCCTCGAGAATCGCCTCCATCCCGACGACAAGGTTCTCGTCGACCTGGACCGTTCCCGAGATCTCGAACCAGTCTCGGGCGCTCTGGAGGGAGAGGCGGAGTTTTTTTGTCGAGACGGAGGCGGTGACGCGCATCTTCTCCCCCTGGGGCCATTCGACATCGACGGGAACAGGGCAGGAGGCGAGGGCCTCGAGGAGCTCGAGCGCCGAGGAGGTGTCCTCGAGGACCCAGACTCCGTCCGTATTGGGGGTCTCCGCCAAAATCGGAAGATGCTCCGCGAGGAGGGCCTCGAGAAGGGCGGATTCCCGGGCGGGGTCTCGCCTGGCATGGCGGGTGGTTCCTTCCGACTGGGCGGCGACAAGTCGCCCTCCCCGGGCGGTATGGAAGAAGGGGCCGTCGGGGCCAAAGGGGCGGACGCCCGCAGTCACGGAGAGGCCCTCGGCGAAGGGGGAGAGCTGAAGGACCGGAGCCGGTCGCCCCTCTTCGGCCGGAAGGTCGCTTGCGGCGATCTCCGCCCGGAGGGTGACAAAGGGAGACTGGCGACCGAGAAGGGCCAGAAGGCGGTCCTTGGCCTCCCGGGGGACGACGAGTCCGCCGGGGGGGAGTCGTTTGGCGAGGTCGACGGCCCGGGACGAGAGGTTCACCACCCGGTAGCGGGTGGCGGAGACGGGCTCGATGCTTAGCTTGGCGAACTGGCTCCGGTGGGAGATGTCGATCCGGAACCCTCCGGGGTCCTCGGTGATCAAAAGCTCGGGAAGGGACTCTTCGAGCTCGATCCGCTCCTCGGGGTGAGACATGTCATAGACGGCCGGATGGCCGCAGAGGGCCAGCGGGGTCAGGTAGCTGTCGGGGTACCATTCGCTTGAGGAGCCGTAGCCGCTCTCCTGCCGGAAGGTGCGGATCACCTTTTTGTCGGCCTCGGAAAGGGGGAGGTCAGTCTCCCGGGCGTGAAAGCGGCGAAAGGCAATGCGCCGGGCGCCCTTCCATTCTCCCTTGCGCCGGGACTGCTCGACGCCCTCGAGATCGGAGTTTTTGACGTTGAAGAGCCAGACGATGCGCCTGTCCGAACTCTCCTTCGCGTCGGGGGAGGATCCTGCGACCAGGACGGACTCGATGCCGGTGAGGGTCCGCTCCCAGGGATCCTCCCTGTCGAGAATCGGATCGAAGGGGGCAAAAAGGGAGGCCAGGACGGGGTCTTCGAGGAGAGACCGGGCGTCCTTGGCAGGAAGGGGGCCTTTGGCAAGGCTTCCTGCCACAATGGCGGTGACGAGGGGAAGGAGGGGGCGAATCTCCTGGGCATAGGAGAGAAGATCCGCACTCTCCTTTTTCGTCTCCTCCGGCAAAAGGAGAGCGCCGCCCAGGGCCATAAGGGCCCGGGAAAAGGGAGAGTGGAGAAGGGGGGTTGTCTTTTTGAGCTCCATGAAGGCGTTGATGGCGGCAAGGTCGAGCCCCTGGTCTGCCATCAGGAGGGCACGCAGAACGCGGTATCCGACAATGTCGTCCGTATTCCCGTCTTTTGCCAGGGAGATGTATTTTTCGAGATCCGACTGGAAGCTTTTGTCTTTCCTGGAAAGAAGAAAGAGCGAGAGGGCATGGAAGAGTCCGAAGGGGTCGGGCAGGGGAATGCGCTTTTTCGTCACGGTCTTCCGGAGGGTCGAGGCCATCTTCCGGAACCCTTCGAGCGCTCCTGCGGGATCCCCCGCCATGAAGCGTTCCCAGGCGGAGATCCCCTGGATTTCTTGGAGCATAAGGGGCGGAGAGGAGGAAAGCGCCGCAGAGATGCGGCTTCTGTCCGCCCCCATGAGGTCCGTCCAGAGGACGTACCTGCGGCTGAGATTGAAAAAGGGGTCGTTGGCGGGGGTCTTCCTTAAAGTGGCAAGCCGGCTCTCGGGAGAGTAAATCTTCTGGCTCGAGTCAAGGAAGGCGATCATGGCATTGACGGCAATGGTGCCACGGATATAGGTAGGGAGGCTCTCGAGATAGTCACCGGAAAGCGGGGCCTCGATCAGGAAGGCGATGACGTTATTGAAGGCCTCCTGTCCTCCATAGATGCGTTCGACATCGGAAGAGAGCTTTCTGAAAAGGTCGTCGTTTTTTTTGAAGGTGGCATAGAGACACTTGGCGTAGAGCGGGAAGGAGGTGTAGGAATAGATGTAGTAGCGGTCTGTCGGGAGTCCGTCCCCCTGGGGGAAGAGGAGTTTCTTGAGAAAGGCCTCAACCGGTGGGGGGGCGGTCTCGAAGAAGTCGATCAGGAGGCGGGACAGAAAGGCGGTCTCCCACATCATCGGACTGGATTTTCGGGAAAACTTGTTGAGCTGCGCGCTTGCGAGAAGTTTGCTGACCTGGGCCGGGGTCCAGGAGAGGACCTTGCCCATGGCCCTGTCCATCCCGTTGAAGAGTTCGAGCAGTTTGCCGGGAGACCGTATGCTGTCGGAAAGAATCCCTACCGCGATGTAGTTCCACTGGTCGCGGGGAAGCGAGGAAAAAAGGGCGTCGAGCTCGTCGGTCGAAGAAGGGGGCATGGGGGTTCCGGAAAAGAGAGTGTGTGTTTGCCATGGCCCGTTCGAACGGATCTTCGGAAGGGAGGGCATTCGAAAAGGATCCGGTCCATTTTACGAAAAAAACGGAGAGGTTCCCATCCCGGATTTTTCGGGGGCGCGACAAGTCCTGGGGGCCATGATAAACTCACCGTTTTCGGAGCCGGGGGCCAAAAAGCTTCGGTATTCCCCATCCGGCCCCCCCCGGCGCAGGCGCAATCGTTCGAAGCAAATCCGCTCCGGACAACTTTTGGGGATAGGCGGAGGGGGCGTCAAAAACAGGAAGACCCACTCCTTCCCGGAGGGATCCCTTTGTTCCGGACCTTCCGGGGGCTCGCGAAGCTCTCCCAGAGGGGCGTCCAATTGCTGGTTGGGACAATTTGGGTCCGGTCGGGTCCGGGCGGGGCCGGTCGGGGATTTTCCGGAAGCCCAAAAAGAAGATTTTTAGTGGCAAGTCGTTGTAATGTCTTAAAAAATACAAACATGCACGGTTAGCTTGTCGATCCGGAATTGATACGCAATCTCGGTCGTGAGATTTTTTCCCGTGTGGGATATTATAGAGTGTCCCTCCCGGGGAGGTCGATCTTTTCGCAAGGCGAGTCCATCTCTCTCCGGCTCTCTCCGGCCTTTTCCGGCGGGGCCTCTTTCCCGGGGGAGGGTTCTCTATGGGTGTTGCCTAGTCACCGATTCTTGACAAAAAACAGAGCAGGAAGCTTCATGGGGAGCAGGGAGGAGTGAGCGTGGGAAAAGGGGGCCAGGCGAAACCGGGAGGCTCGGGCACAGGCTCCGGATCCTCCGGGGAAAAAGTGGCGGGGGCGCGGCGATTCCTTGAAAATGGCCGCTTTAGGGAGGCGATCGAGTCCTACAAGTCGCTCCTGTCGGGAGAGAGGCGCCCGGAGTGGGTGGAGGGCCTGGCGGAGGCCTATGCCGGCCATGCCGGGAACCTTGCCGAAAAGGGAATGGTCGAGGAGGCGCTTGTCGTCTGGCAGAACCGGAGCCGGATCTGCGGGAAGCCTGTCGCCGACGGGCCCTGGTTTGAATGGGTCCTTCGGAAAAAAAATGGAGGCCGCGAGCTCGTCGAACAGATCGGCCGCATGGGACGCTTCTCCGAGACCGATCCGGGTGCGGCCAAAAATCTTGCGTGGCCGCTCTTCTTTCTCTCCGACGACCTCTTTTCGGCAATCCGGAGCCCCGATCCGCAGATCGAGTCCTGCCGTCTGGCCCGGGAGGCCTGGCGCCACTACGGGCGCGGAGAGCGGGAGAGGGCGGAGGAGCTCGCCGGGAAGATCCCCTTCAGGTCGCCCTACGCGCCGGTCCGCCTCCTTCTCAAGGCGCTCGTCCATGTGCCCCACTCCCCGGGGGAGGCGGAGGGCGTTCTTTCGCGGATTCCTTCCACCCCTCTCGACCCGGTCGTCGAGGCGGCCCGGATCGCGATCCTCCCCCGCCACAGGCAGCTTTCCGCCCTCTCCGGGGCTTCCGGAGACGCCGTCCGGCATCTTGCGCTCGATCTGCTCGGATATTCCCGGGAAAAGGCCGACTTCGTCCTGGCCCTCCTCCGCCCGGAAAACCGGAGCCCCGGGGCTCTCTACCAGATTGTCCTTCGCTTCCGCTTCCTCTTCCCCCCGGCCTCCCTGACGATTCTTGTCTCCCGGCTCCTGATCCATCTCGGAGGCTCCGGCCTCTCCGAGATTACCCGCGTTCTGGCCGACCAGCCGGAATGGATCCGGCAGATGACCCTGGCCCGGTTTTTCGAAGAGCAGGGGGAGGCCAGAAAGGCCGAGGATGCCTGGGTCTCTGCGGCCACTAGCCTCGACAGGGACAGCGGGGCGACGGCCGCCAAGGAGGTGGGGGCGATCTACCGCTACCTGGGCCTCGGGATGGTCCTTGCAAAGTCGGGGGGGCCGATCCCTCCCCTCGACGAGAAGAGGGCGAACTGGCTCAAAAAGAGTCTGAATTACGAGCCCTTCCACCGGGAGACACTGCTCAGGCTCGTGGGCTGGGCCCTGAAAAACGGGAAGAAAAAAGATGCCGACGCCCTTCTCCGGGAGGGACTGGCAGCCCATCCGGACGATCCGGAGCTTCTCCGCCTGAGGATCCGCGAGCTCCTCGACAGGAAGGACCCCGAAGAGCTTTCCCGGACCGCCGATCGCCTCTTCCGCTCCGATCCCCAGAACACCGAGAGCCGGAAGATGGCCCTGACGGGGTGGCATGCCGCCTTTCGGGCCCATATCGGGAAAGGCCGTTTCGAGAAGGCGGGAAAGATCCTGGATCGTGCGCGGGGCGTCGGGGGGGCCTCCTATGACCTGGCGGAGAGAACGCAGGAGCTTCTCCTGGGTATCCTTGAAGGGAAGGGACATCCCGGCGCACTGGAGTCGTTTCTGGACGACGGAAAAAACCGCCTGGCCGCCCATCTCTCCTTCGATCTCGAGATCAGGTCCGCCGGTCTCGACCGCGGGGCGATCTTCCGCAAGGCCAAGGCAAGCCGGGTGGCTCCGGACCTCTCCCCCCGGGATCTCCTGGATTTTTCCCCGAGGGCGGGGGATTTTTTGCTCCTCTACGACCGGGAGGCGATCCTGGAGGCCCTTTCCGGCGTCGCCCCGAAGGCAAAGAAGGCCTCCGTCTCCGGGCTTTCCCCGGCCGAGGCGGCCTCCGTCTGCGAGGCCTTTCTCGGGCTCGGCGACGGGGAGACGGCCCATTCCCTCGCCCGGGCCGCACTGAAGAACCACCGGGGGGCTCCCCGCTTGGTCTTTGCCGAAATCCGGGCGAGCCTTCTCCGCTCCGGCGAAACAATCTCCCCGGATCAGATCCGGAAGCTTTCGATGGCCTGCGACAAGGCGGAAAAAGTGGGGGACCAGGAGTGCGTCCGGAAGATCGAAGAATGGCTCGACGAACAGGAGGCGCTCCTCGGAGAGGATTTTCTCGATGACGAAGACGACGAGGAGGATCTGGAGGCGGAGGACGGGATCGCCGCTCTCTTCGGAGAGGGCCTCGAAGAAAGTCTGGCCCCGGAGGTGGTCGAGAGGATGGTCGATGCCATGCTCGAGGAGATGAATCCGGAGGATGTTTTTGGCCGCGGCAATTCCCGGCCTCCCCGGGAGTTGGTCGACTCCGTCCGGAGGTCCATCCCTGTCATTGAGGGGTTTCTCAAGGCGGGGCTCTACGGGCCGGTTCTCGAGATGATGAAGACGATTTTCGGCGAAGAATTGTACCGGGGCTTCGAGAGGGACGCCCAGGGGGACAAGAAGGGGATCGTTGTAGGGGGACTCTCTCTCATGCATCTCATGCTCCGGGTGGACGAGGAGCTGGGGAGAGGGAGGAAAGGCAAAAACAAAAAGAGGAAGAGACGACGATGAGGGTTAAGCAAGTCGAGGTGTCAAAGCGGGAGATCGCTTGCCGCAGGAGGAGCGAAATCCTGGCCCCCGACATCCTCGAAGGGAGGGGACGGACCGTGACGAGCATGAGATTGACAGGGGGAAGAGTATGACCATCGATCCGTACCGGGTCCTGGGGGTTTCGGAGACCGCCCGGGATGCCGAGATCCGGGCCGCCTATCTGGCCCTTGTCCGGGACTCTCCCCCCGAAAAGGATCCGGAGCGTTTCGAGACGGTGCGGAGGGCCTACGAGGCGATCGCGACCCTCCCGGACCGGATCGAGACCGCCCTCTTCGACCGGACGGAGCCTACCGCCTCCGATCTCTTCGGGTCGATCGAGGCTCCGGAGCCCCGGCCTCTCTCCTTCGAGACGCTTCGCGCCCTCCTGGAGAAGCGGTGACGGAAGAGGAGCGCGACCGCCTCGTCTCGGACTTTGCCCTTCTTCTCGAGGAGGCCGGCCGGGAGGATCTTGCCGAGGGCGAGGCCGGGCCTTCGGTCGACCTGTCGACCCTTCTCTCCGAGATGGCCCTCCTGAGAAACGAGGTCCGGCTCGAGACCCGCCAGTCGAAGTCGGCGCTGGGCGAGCTCAAGACCCTCGTCGATCTTTTGGGGAAGGAGAACGAGCGGCTCAGGAGGGAGGCCCGGGAGGCGGAGGAGCGGGCCCAGTCTCTAGCGAGGCAGGGGGAGCGGGCCCTTCTCAGGGGAGTGCTCGAGGTGCGGGACCGGCTCGAGGCCGCCCTCGGATCGGCCAGGGCGAAGGCTCCCGCCGGGGGGCTTTGGGGGGCGTTTGGCTCGAACCGGGAGTCCGGGCGTCTCGACGGGGTCGCCCGGGGGATCGCTCTGACCCTCTCCCGGCTCGACGATCTCCTCGAGAGCCGCCGGGTTCGCCCGGTGGCGTGCGCAGGCCATCCCTTCGACCCGGCTCTCATGAAGGCGGTGGAGGCGGTGAACGATCCGGACGCTCCGGAGGGGACGGTGGTGCGCGAGCTCCGGAAGGGCTATCTGATGGACGGGGAGCTTTTGAGGGCCGCCGAGGTGGCGGTCTCCAGAAATAACGGAATAAAACCTTAGGAAAAGGACGGAGTCGTGGGCGAGATCATTGTGGGTATCGATCTGGGAACCACCAACTCGGAGGTGGCGGTGGTGCGGGAGGGGCGCGTGGAGATGATCCCCGTCTCGGCGGAAGGGCCGATCCTCCCCTCCGTCGTGGGGGTCGGGCCGGCGGGCGAACTTCTGGTGGGGGCCGAGGCCAAAAACCAGGCGATCCTCTATCCCGAACGGACGGTGCGCTCGATCAAGCGGCGCATGGGCGAGTCGGGGAAGGTCCTGCTAGGGGAGAAGGAGTACTCTCCCCAGGAGATCTCGGCGATGATCCTCGCGCGCCTCAAACAGGTGGCGGAGAGCCATCTCGGCCAGCCTGTCGGCAAGGCGGTGATCACCGTGCCGGCCTTCTTCTCCGATGCCCAGCGGCAGGCGACCCGGGAGGCGGGGGAGATCGCGGGGCTCGAGGTGGTCCGGATCTTAAACGAGCCGACCGCCGCCGCGCTCGCCTACGAAAAGCGCGTGGAGTTCGCGCGAAAGGTCATCGTCTACGACCTGGGCGGGGGGACCTTCGATGTCTCGGTCGCCAACATCGAAAACGGGGTGGTGGAGATCCTGTCGAGCCACGGGAACAACCATCTTGGCGGCGACGACTTCGACCGGAGGATCCAGCAACGCCTCGAATCCCGCGTCAGGGAGGGCTGGGGAGTCGACCTCTCCGAAAACAGGGTGGCCCTGGCGAGGCTTCAGCGGGCCTCCGAGGAGGTCAAGCGGCTCCTCTCCGACCGCCCCTTCGGAACGGTGAGCGAGGAGTTCCTCTTCGAAAAGGACGGGCTTCCCGTCCACCTGGCGCTCGAGATCTCGCGCGAGGAATACGAGGAGATGATCTCCGACTACATCGAGGAGACCATAAGTTGCGTGCGGGTGGCGCTGTCCAATGCGGGGGTTGCGGCCTCCGGAATCGACGAGATCCTGCTCGTGGGGGGGAGTACCCGCACGCCCCTCGTGGCGCGCCGCCTCGAGGAGGAGTTCGGGAGGCAACCGCGATTCGAGGTGCACCCCGACCTCTGCGTGGCGATGGGGGCGGCGATCCAGGCCGCCCGGATCGCAGGCCTCGAGTCCGGACAGGTCCTGGTGGATGTGACGCCCTACACCTTCGGAACCTCGGCGTTGGCCGAGCTCGAGGACGGCGAGCTCTCCCCCTTCGCCTACGTTCCTCTCATCCGGAAGAACACGCCCATCCCCGTTACCAAGAGCGAGGTCTTCTACACGCTCCTCGACAACCAGGACGCGGTCGATGTCTTCGTCTACCAGGGAGAGAACCCCGACGTCCGCCAGAACATCGAGATCGGGAACTTCCAGCTAGACGGTCTGGCAAACCGCCCCCGGGGCAACGAGATCGTCCTGCTCTTCTCTCTCGACACCGACGGGATCCTTCAGATCTCCGCCCGGGAGAAGGCGACCGGTCTCGAGCGCACCCTGACCATCGACCGACAGGTGGAGCGGTTCGGCCAGGAGGATCTCGACCGCTCCCGGGAACGGGTGGCGGCGCTTCTCGGAGACGATCCGGAGATCCCTCAGTCCTCCTCCGGGAAGGCTCCGAGGGCGGCGGATCTGCGCGCCCGTGCCGAAGCTCTTCTTCCGGAGCTTTCGGGGGAGGACAGGGAGGATCTTTCGGCGCGGATTGCGGATCTTCTGGCGGCGCTTGAGGACGGGACGGAGGAGGAGTTCGCGGCGGCGGTCGAGGCGATCGAGGATCTTCTCTTCTATCTCGAGAGCTGAGCCGTGGCCTTCGGTCTTGAGCGCTGTCCCGGCTGCCGGGCAAGCCTTTCTTCGCCGCTCTGCCCCCGGTGCGGTTCGGACTTTTCCTCGGTCATTGCCGCGAGGCGGGAGGCCCTCCGGGAGTTTGCCCGGGGGGTTCGCCGCCTGAGGAAGAACGATCCGGCCGGGGCTCTCCCGAATCTTTCCCGGGCCCAGAGTCTCGACCGCTCCCTCCCGGCCCTTCCCGAGCTTCTCGCCCTGGCCGGCCGTCCCCCCAGGCGGCCGGTGGTCCTCCGCTCCGGCGGGGCGAAAGGCTCCGGCCTCCCCCGCTGGTTCTTCCGGGGAAAGGGGGGATGAGGCGGGGGGAAGGGGCCGGCAGATGAAGGGAGCCAAAGGGGAGAGGGGCGGACGAGGGCGGGAGATGTTTCCCGGAAGAATCATGCAACTATCTTGATGGGAGGGATGTTTCTTCGGTGAAACCGCGACGGGAGAAGGAGTAGGGGCAAAGGGCCCATAAGGATGGTTTCAACGCGGACGGTTAATCATTCTGTCACAATCTCTTGAGAATATTGTCGCAGGGGTGTCTCCCGCTCTGGCACGCCGTATGCAATAGGTAAGGGCATGCCCGCCCGATTAGGATGGCGGCAATGGGGGAGTCTCCTCCCGCGATCAATATTTTCAGGAGGTTCTGTTATGGCAAAAGAGGGAACTCTGTCGTCCTTCCGGGTCTTGTCCCGGCGTTTTGTGAAAAGCTCCGTCCTCTCCGTGGCCCTTCTCTCGGCCGCCTTTGTCGCGGCGCCCGCCTTCGCCGGCGAGGCGCTCACGCCTCCTTCGCCCTCCTCATCGGCGGGGCTTCCCTCCTCCTCCAACCCTGCCACCTCCTCCACCGCCGGCCAGATGATGGCGATGCAGCAGGCGGTCATGGCGAACGGGGCCTCCTCCTCTTCGACCTTTGACGGCAATGTGCCCAAGTCGACCAGCCTTTCGGCGAATTTCTCCTGGGCCGACACATTTGACGCCAGTGCGTTGAACGGTGGGTACGGCGGAGGTGTGACGGTGACCCGGTGGATCACCGCCAACAGCGGGCTCAACATGAATGTGGAGATCCTGTCCTTCGGTCTGGGGAATTTGAATAACTTTGCTAAGAACAACAGCATTCCTGATCAGGCAGGTACCCCGATCATTCCGATCACGCTGGGATATGTGTATGACGTGACCGGCGGAAAGTCCTGGCTCAACCCCCAGGTCTTCGCCGACGGCGGTCTGGCGGTGACCTTGAACGGGGAAACAGCGCCTCTCGTGGCAGACGCGGGCGTCGGCGTCGTCGCTCCTCTCGCCAAACTGGCCGATGCCCTGGCCGGGATCGATCTGTTTGCCAATATCCGGTGGGCCTACATCTCCAACATCGGGGGCCTGGCCGATACGGCGGTTGGGGCGGACGGACATGGCGGAATAGTCCAAGCCAATGGGGCTGCCCTCAACTACATGCCCATCGAGTTCGGCGCCACCTTCGTATTCTAGATTCAAGTTCTTAGGGGGGGCGGGGTTCCCGCTCCCCTTTTTTCTTGTCTTTTGGATCCTGTCTGTCTCTCTTGGTCTCCCCCCCGTTTTCATCGAACCCTCCCCCGGAACGCTCCTCTGACCCGATTTGTTTTTTGTCCGAATTGTGCCCCCCCATCCGAAAACGTTAAGGAGTGCGCATGATCTCCGTCATACCCTCTCCCTTGGGTTTTCTGTCAGAGTCGGAAGGAGTACGGAGGGAAGGACGGGAGTCGTCCGGAGCCTTTGTGCAACCGGGGGAGTCTTAAGGGGAAAGGATCGAAAGGGTGAGTCGGGAGGCGTTTTTGGCCTGGCGCGTCCGGGGTCGGCGGGTCTGGGCCGGAGAGGATCTCGCGGGGATCGACCTCTCCGGGGTAGATCTGGCGGGGTGCGACTTTGCCGGGGCGGATCTTGCCGGGGCCTCGCTTCGGGGGGCGAGGCTCATGCGTGGGGTCTTCTCCCGCGCAAGCCTTGCCGGGGCGGATCTCTCCGGGGCCGACTTGAGTTTTGCAAGGCTCGTCGGGGCCGATCTTTCCGGGGCATCCTTCGAGGCGGCCGGGCTCTACGAGGCCAATCTCTCCCGAAGCCTTCTGGTCTCCGCCAACCTCTCCTTTTCCAATCTCACCCGGGCCCGGCTGAGACGGGCCGATCTCACGGGAGCCGATCTCTCGGGGGCATGTCTGATCGGATCCGATCTCACCGGAGCCTCTCTCGCCAAGGCCAGGCTCACCGGGGCCATCCTCTTCCGGGCCGACCTTGCCGGGGCGACCGTCGATCCGAAGGCATTCAGGACAGCCCGGACTGCCCAAGCCGTCCAGACAGGCCAGACAACTCGCCGGCCTCTCCCCCCGGCCTCGGTTCTTCGTCCGCTTCCTTCGACCGGACCCTCCGGAGGTCCCCGCTAGTCCGTTTTCGGGGGGTTCGTCTTTTCCTCGGCCTTCCTTCTTTTGAGATCCCTCTCCAGAATCCCGTTCAAGGCGTTGGCGAAGGCCTCTCTGTCCCGGGGGCCAAACGGGGGCGGTCCCCCTGTGGCAAGTCCTCCCGAGCGCATCTCGGCCATAAAGTTCCTGAGCGACAAACGCTCGTTGACCGATTCTTCGTCGAAGATCTCGCCGTGGGGGGAGAGGGCAAGGGCCCCTTTTTCCACGACCTTCGCGGCCAACGGGACATCGGCGGTGATGACGAGATCACCGGTGGCGGTCATCTCGCAGATGGTGGCATCGGCCACGTCGAGCCCCGCCCCGACCACGACCCGCGTGAAGAGGGGATCGTCGGGAATAAAGAGCGCGCGGTTGGCGACGAGGACCAAGGGGGTCAAAGTCCGTCGCGCCGCGCGAAAGAGGATCTCCTTGACCGCTCCGGGAGAGCCGTCGGCATCGATCATGATCTTCAGTGGGAAGGCTCCTTGGTTTTAGAGGGTCATATTGGTTCATCTACAGAAATCGAAGGAAGTTTTTTTGTTGTAGGAGCTCCTTCTTTGGACCCCAAGTGTTGTCACATTACCGCAGGGGGGGCCGAAGGGCAAGACGCCCTGCGATAAAAAAGGGAGCCAGGGGGCTTTGGGTGAAGGGAGATCGGGGCTTTGGGAACTCCCCGGGAGGCTGGATAGAAACGGGTCTTGTGGGTTTGCCCTGATCGGAGCGGAAGAGAGTTCTTCCTGGTGAGATTAGCCGTGAGTGCCCTCGTGGGTAAGGTCGGAGAGTCGGCGCAAATAGGCGGCCTTGCGGCGCTCTTTTGGGGGGGATGTCTATAGGGGACGGGCGGAGGTTAAAGGCAGGGGTTCTGAGCATTTGTCCGCGCATTCCCCTTCTTAGGCCGTAGGCCAAGAGGGGGTCAAGCGGACGATCAGTCTTTATTTCCGCCCTGCCTTGAGGTATCCTCTTCCCATGCAGACCGGCAACCGCTTTC
>Ga0078972_1007628_pt1 | contig 23828 bp, 10 predicted proteins | sample YelNatPaOPGAMG01_FD_67568 | JGI IMG/M metagenome (GOLD analysis project Ga0078972, IMG submission 67568) | Hot spring thermophilic microbial communities from Obsidian Pool, Yellowstone National Park, USA - OP-RAMG-01 (SPADES assembly) (version 2) | ecosystem: Environmental > Aquatic > Thermal...
AAAACTATGGTGCTATGGAGTGTGGTTTCGTTAATTCCCCTGGCTCTGGGGCTTTTGGCCTGCGGGAAGGGGGAACCGGGGAGTCGTCCGGGGTTATCGATGGGGGAAGCGCCGGGGGCGGCTGGGAATTCTCGAGACAGTTCCGCTGGTATCCGTATGGAGGCCGAGGAGCTGAAACAGGCCCTGGGGGATTTGGCGGAACGGGAACGGCTGGGGGGGTACGTTCCGGGGTTGGGTTTAGTGGAGTCGTCCCTGCGGGAACGGGGGGGCGATTTACCGGGGGCCGTATTGGCGGCCTACAAGGAACTGTTGTGGGCCTATTCCCGGGGGCCTACTCCGGATAACCAGGGGAACGCTCCCCTCTCCCCTAGCACGATCGAAGATTCCCTCCGTAAAATCCGTAGTCTATTTCCCCAAAACAGGGAGACAGCCCAGGCGGTGGACGCGTCGGTGGCCTTTAGTCGGTCCCAGTGGTCCCAGGCGGAGGCCCTGTTGGCAACCCTCCCTTCCATCGCGGAAAAGGGGGATTCCTTTTCCCACCTCCTGTTGTTGATTTGCCAGGGGGAACAGGGGAAGACCGGGGGTGATTTTTTCCCCACCTATGGGATGCTCCAGGGGCGTTTTGAAGGTTTTCCTCCCTACTGGTACCACGGTATGCGGTTTGCCAAAAATCGGTTCTCGGCCGAGTACGCTGAGCGGTGCGTCGATCTGGCTCCCCAGGGGCCCTACGCCGACGAAGCGCGGTCTTGGCTGGCAAAGTCGGTGGGCTTGCAGGCCCAGGATGGTCCGGCACTCCGGACCAAAGGGGAAATCGATACCCTCCTTCGGAGGGCCCTGGCGTCCAACCAGGTGGATACTCTAGGGGATCTGTATCCTCTCCTATCGCTTCCCGATAATCCCTACACCTTTTTTGCCCTCTCCGCCATGGGTTCGGTGGCCCAGGAGGGAGCCGTTAAATCCTACCTCACCGCTTCCCTGAAAAAGGCCACCGGCCGATTGGCGGAACGGCTTCGCTTTGTTCTAGGAGCACAGGGATGAAAGCCCTGGGCCGATACCCCCTTGTACCTATACTGATCCTCCTCATAACCCTGGGGATCCTTGTGGGGGCCCGTAGCTTTTTTGCGGAAAGCGAGGCTTCACCGGAACTGCTAAAGCAGTATAGCTCTCTTTTAACGGCCTATTCGGCGGGACGTTTCGACGCGGTCGCCGAAGAAAGCCGCCTCCTGGGATCCTTTTTCCCCGCCCTGATTCTCCGGGGAAAGGCGTTGTTTTTCCTTGGAAGGGTCGACGAAGCGGAGGGGGTGTTTAACCGGGCCCTCCAGCGGCGGCCCTATAACGTGGAGGGCAAGCTCTTTCTGGCCCGAATCTGGGGAGAGCGGGGGGAGGGGGCCCGGGCCCTGGGGCTTTTAGAGCGTGTTCTCGCCGAGGACCCGGATAATGTGGGGGCCCTCCAGTTGGCCGCCACCCTTGGGGGCCCCGGCGAGGGGACGGAGGGTTCCTTGCTGGATAGGGCGGCCCAGGCCCTTTCGGAGGGGGCTTTGGTGTTTATCGACCGGGGACGGTTCCGTTGGCGCCGGGGTGATGGCGCCGGGGCCCTGGCTGACCTGAGGACCGCCAGGGCTCTGCTTCCTCCCCAATCGGCACTGCAAAAGCCCCTTGGGGCCCTGGAATCCGCTATTCAGGAGGCCTCCCGGTGAAAAGGATCGTACCTGGGCCCCTTGGGCTGGTCGTTTTTATCATCCCCCTGCTGAGCCCCTGGTCCTGTTCAAGCTTGCCGGCGCCCTTTTTTAGACCCCAGGGGGAAGCCTGGGCTGTACCGGCGTCGGCCGACGGAACCCCCTCCGCCGGGGCTGTGGCGGTGGGAACGGTAAGCGTGGATCGAAAGATCGACGGTGGGTCCATCGAACGGGAATTGGGCCGCCTGGTTCCCCTGGTTTTGGTAGAACGGGGGTTTGTGCCCCTTCGGGGGGATCAAAACGCGGCCCTGGTGGTCGATATTTCGGCGGTGGAACGGGAATATTCGGTGGGGTGGCAGACCGAACGGTCCATCGTCCTGGATGTTCAGCTTCGGTTTTCCAACGCCCCGACCCTGTACGGACGGGCTCTGGCGGGGGGAAGGCACACCCTGGCAGACTCTTCGGACCTGACGGCCCTTCTGCGGTCGGCGATTCAAAGCGCCTTTTCCGCCGCCGGTAAGGGTAAAACAAAATGACCGTTTCCCCCAGCCCCCGGCGGAAGGCCTATGGTTTAAAAACCGTCCTGTTTTGTGGCCTCTATTTCTCCCTCTTTCCCCAGACCCTCCTGGGGAACCCTGCTGTGGGGGGCCAGGACCGGCCCCTGACGTACCGGGACGCCGTGGATTTGGCGGTATCCTCATCGGTGGAACTTCGATCCGCCGCGGTGAACGCCGCCCTCCGGGGGCGGCGTTGGCAATGGGGGCTCCGGGCCTTTTTTCCCCGTTTGACCGTGAGCGGCGGGGAAGAGGATCGGCTATCGATGACCGGAGAAGACAGTTTTATAAAAACCTACACCCTCTCTTTGGAACAATTGGTATGGGACGGGGGACGTCTTTCCCTAAGCCGCTCGGTGGAGGTGGCGGAAATGGAACTGGAGAACGCGGAGCTTCGCCGGAAAACCCAGGAACTGGGAGAGTCGGCCCTGGGGGCCTATCGGAAGGTCCTGATGGGCCGAATGATCGTTGGAATTAAGCGAGCTTCCCTGGGGGTCCTGGAAGAACAGCTGAAAATACTAAAAGCGGAATTCCAGCGGGGCTTGGCTCTGGAAACGGACCTCCGGGAGGCGGAACTTACCAGGATCGAAGCCCAACTGGATCTGGATAAACAGGGGGTGGATACGGAGGAGGCGGAACGGGAATTATCGGAACTTTTGGGACTACAAACCCTGCCTCCTCTAGCGGAGACCATCGATCTGGGGAAAAAAACGGTCTACCCCGACCCGGAGGTCGCGGGATCGGTGGGGCGGGCTGTAAATCCCCAGTTGATGGTGGCCCGACAGGGTATCGCTAAACGGAAGGCCGAATTACGGGCCCTTTCTCTGGCGTGGATCCCCACTGTTAAGGTCACCGGCGATTTTAGCGTCAGCGGAAAGCAGTACCCCCTGACCCACTACGCGTGGACCCTTGGGGCGGTTATTCAAGTATCCACCCCCTACCTTTCCGGTTCACTCCAGGGTTCCGGGGGTATGGATGGGCCCTACGATAAAACCGCCCGGCTCCGGAGTAGCGGCGAGGCCTTGCCCGATCCGGCCAGCGGACTGGACGTTCCGGCCGCCCAAGGAGCCCTACGGCAGGAGGAAGAAAATTACGAGCTCTTGATGGGCCAGGTGGAACGGAAGATCAAAAACGCCATCAAACTCTGCCATTTATTGGAACAGAAACGGGACCTGGCCGCCCAGGCGGTACGGGTGGGACAACAAAAAAGCCAACTACTGGAAGTTCGCGGTACCTTGGGTCAGATCACCCGGCTCGAACTGATGAAGGGGCAAATCGAAGCGGGAAAACGGGAAGAAGCCCTGGTTTCCGCCGCGGTGGATCTTTTGGGGGCGGAACGGGATTTAGAAATACTTTTGGACCTTAGCCCCGGATCTTTAGACGATTTTAGCCGTCGCTACGGGAGGATGGGATGAAATTTCAGGGATCTTGGACGGATAGGGGGAAAACGCTGGCGGTCCAGGGTGCTACCCTTTTGTTCCTTCTGGGCTTGAGCGCCTGCGCAAGGGTAACCGCCGAGGGCCCCCCGCCGGTCGAACGGCCCGTGGGCGTGGTAAAGGCGACGTTTCGGGATGTACCGGATCAGGTTCTGGCCTTCGGTTCCCTGACTTCCGAAAAAAAGGTGGAAGTAAAGGCGAGCCAAGATGGGGTTTTGGAGGAATTTCCCCTACGGGAAGGGGATCCGGTGTCGGAAGGGGACCTCTTGGGGCGCATCCGAAACGATCAGATCCTGCTAGCCCAGGGCCGGGCTCACATTACCCTGGCGGAAGCCCAGGCGGCCCTGGACCTTAGTCGGTCCCGTCTGGTGGAAGGCCAATTTCAGGCGGAGGGCCGGATCCTGGAGCTGGAAAAGGCGGAGGCCGAATTGGTCCAAGGGCGGAGGGAATTCAGCGAGGAGGAACGAAAAGTACGGGACCAGGAGGCCCTGTTTTCCGTGGGGGGGATTACGGAAGAGGCCCTGCGGAATTCCCGGTTTTCCCTGGAAAGTTTAAAGGAAAAAATCAACCTGATGGAACGGGATTTGGAAATTCGCCGTATCGGACTGCGGGATAAGGATTTGGCCGACGCTGGGTACCCAGTCCCCGCCGACGCGGAGGAACGGAAACGTCAGCTGATTCTTCTGGCCACCGCTTCCTTACGGGCCCAGGTCGCCTCGGCGGAGGCCCAGGTGTTGGGGGCCCAGAAGGAGCTGGAGTCCACGACCCTGGCCTTGTCGGAGTTGGCTGTCCGCTGTCCCCTGACCGGTAGGATTGGTCTTCGATACGTGGAGCGGGGGGAGCGGGTAAAAAAGGAGGATCCCCTGGTGTCCGTGATGGACGATCGGTCCTTGTACGGGATTTTTCCGGTTCAAGAAAAGGAGGCCCTGAGGATTAGGCAGGGGATGAAGGCCTCGATCGCGGTGGATGGGACGGATAGTTCCTACCCCGCGGTGGTGGACCTTATTTACCCCGGGGCGGATACCCGGTCCTACACCTTTACGGTCCGTTTGCGGTTGGACCAGAGGGGCAAGAGCGCCCTTCCGTCCTTGAGGCCCGGGCTGTTCGCCCGGCTTACCCTTACCCTGGGGACTTCCAAACGGGTTTTGGTCATCCCTGAAACGGCGGTATTGGATAAACGGGAGGATCAGGGCCGGGTCTTCCTGTACCGAGGGGGAACGGTGGGACTCCAAACTATCCAACTGGGGGAGCTTCTGGGGGCCCAACGGCAGATCCTCGGGGGGCTTCAGGAGGGGGACCTGGTGGTCGACAAACCGGATGGAAAACTTAGGGAGGGAAGCCATGTTCGGCCCGTGGAGTAGGGGATGGCGGAGTAGAGGCTGGGGGAAAAAGAGCCCTTTGGCTGGATCGGTTCGACAGTGGCGCGTAGGGATCTACAGTATCTTGGTACTTCCCCTGGGACTTATCTGCAATTCCTGCAACCTCATCGATCTTCGGCCCGTTTCCCTATCCACCGTACCGTCCCGGGCTAACGAGATCCTACCGGATCCCTATTCCCCCGCGATTCTTCGCTTTGATACGCCCATGGAAGTCCAGGAGGTGGAACGGGCCCTGGTTATCAGCGGCCCCCAGGGGACCGTGGAGGGGGAACTCCACTGGGAGGGGAACAGTTTGTGGTTTATACCCCGAGCCCCCTGGGCGCCGGGTCAGCGGTACGACTTAGCCCTCGTGGGGACCCTGCCCAGCCGGGACGGTCGGGAACTGCGGGCCCAGGTGAAAATTCCCTTTTACGGGATCCTTCGGGACGAGATCCCCACCGTGGTCGATTTTTCCCCCCAAGACGGGGCCTCCGTTGGGGTAGATGAGGCCCGGGGTGCCCGTATCCGGCTCTGTTTTTCCCAACCCATGGACCGCGTCAGCGTCCAGGGGGCCCTGACGTGGGACGTCCCGGAGGGCCTGGAATTCCGATGGGATGGGGACGATAGGGCTGTAACCGTCCTCCCCCGGGGGGTCTTGACGCCCTGGAAATTGTACACCTGGACCCTCTCGACCGCCGCTAAAAGCCGGAACCAGGTGTCCCTTTCCCGCGCCCAAACGGGACGCCTGATGACCGATGCGGATCGGGAACTACCAACCATCCTCCGGACCTTCCCGGTACGGTATTCTTCCTCCCAGTGGATCGATACGGGGGATTCCCTGGACGGAATCGAGCTTTCAGACGGCCTGGCAATTCGGTTTTCCAAGCCCATGGATGGGGAGAGCCTCCGCTCGGCGATTCGGTTTGACCCGCCGGTGACCGGTTCGGTGGAGCTGATGGACCCCCAAACGGCGGTCTTTGTGGGTGCGGAGGGCTGGGAATGCCAGACCTCGTACCGTCTCTTCGTCGCAACGTCCGCCCGGGATTCCTCGGGCCTGGGGCTTATCCAAGAGTACGTGCAACCCTTTTTTTGCGCCGTTCCCTTCCTGACCCTGGCCGCTCTCCAGGCGGATAGGACCGACCCCCTTTCGGACCCCCCAAGGACCACCGCGGCGGATGCTCGATCCTACCCCGTGTTTGTGGAAGAAGGGGAGGGCCTTTTGGCCCTGACGATCCGGTTTTCCCTTCCCTTTAGCCCCACCGCCCAGGTCCGTGGGTCCCTGCTGGTGGGGTTGGAAAGTTATTTTCCCCCCACCCTCCGCCCCGTATCCCTAAAAAGCGCCCTTTGGCTGGGCTCCGATACGCTCCGTCTTGTCTGGTCCAACCTTGAACGGGGTACGTCGACGGAAAAGCATTTCTATAAACTCCGCATCCCCGGGGGGAAGGCCGGCCTCCTCAACGGTCTGGGCCAGTACTGTAAGGAGGATCATGTGCTCTTTTTGGAGGTTCTGCCATGAAACATGGGTCGATCCTACCCTGGGTCTTTATTTTGGTATCCCCTCTGTTTGTAACCCCCTCCTGTGATATTTTACGGAGTTCCCCCTTCCAGGTGGTCGCCTGGGCTCCTGGAGCGGGGTATAAGGACAACCCCCGTTCCCTGGACGTGTCCCTCCAGTTCTCCCATCCCCCCGATCGATCCTCCGTGGAGGGGGCCTTTTCGTGTACCGAAGAGGGGAGCCCCCTGGGGGGAAGCTTCCGTTGGGACGACGATAGGCTCCATTTTGTCCCCCACACCCCCTTTGCCGAGAACCGGGACTACCGCCTTACCCTGGGTACGGATGCCCAGGACCGGGAGGGGCTTTCGTTAGAACGCCCCTTTGAGGGTACCTTTAGCACCCGGTTGCCGGGGGACGCTCCCCGGGTCCTGGGCTGTTCCATCCGGGACGGTGAGGTTTTGGACAATCCGCCGGAGGAACTGCGTTTGGAGTTTTCCACCCCCGTTACCCTGGGTTCCTGCGAATCCTTTATTTCCTTTAATCCAGGGATTTCGGGACGCTGGGAGGTGGGCCCTTCGGGCAGGGAAATCCGCTTTGTGGCCCAGGAACTCTGGCGCTGGGGTACCCCGTATACCCTCACCGTGGCCTCCGATTTTACCGACGCGGCAAGCCGACGGCTCTTTCAAGCCTACCACAGGACCTTTACCGTAGGAACCGATACGGAGGGGCCGAGCTTGGGGAACGTCCAGACCCTCGTCCCGCCGGATTATAGCGCCCAGAACCTTTCTTTTAGTTCCCAGGACGGGCAGGAGGTGCGGGAAAATACCGATTGGGAGACCTTCTATTCCCTGGGCCTCCAATTTTCCGAACCCGTGGACGCGGATTCCCTGAAAAGCCATTTGACCCTGTTCCCATCCACCCCGTGGACCCTGGTTCCCCCCAGCGGCAAGGCTGTAGCGTTCCGCGTGGAGTTTCCCCAGAAGCTTTCCTACGGAGAAGGCTACCTGTTTACCCTCCGGCCGGGGCTCCTGGACGGGCAGGGGAATGGGAGTACCCAGACCTGGACCTGGCGTCTTCGGGTAAACGGGAAACTATCGAAGCCCCCTACCCTGCGGGGCCTTCGCCTACCCCTAGACCCCCGACCGGAGGCCATGGACCAATCGATACAAAACTTTTCCGTCGAGGCCCCCTTTGCACCCCTTCCCCTGGAGAGCGGGGGGTATCCCTACGGCGTTGGGACCCCCACCTGGGTGGAATTCTTTTTCGATACCGCCGAAACTCCGGAGGGTCAGAAGAGGGGTGTGGATCCCTTTTCGTTCATCGACGCCTTCCGCCTAGAAACCACCAACGGGGCCTTTTCCTTTATCCCCCTGGACGTGGGGTTTGAAAAGTATACCCCCTCCGATCCTCCCCTTACCTGGGCAAACTGCGTTCGAATTTATGTGCGGGGAACCCTTACCAACCAGCCCAGTTCGGGGCTCGCCCTGTTCAGGATCGGTTCCGGATTGCGGGATACGGGGGGGAACGTCAACACCGAAGAAACGGTACTCCCCCTGACCAAGTAGGAGGCGCTATGAAACAGTGGGTATACACGGCCCTTCGTCGGCCCGTGGGGGTTATTATGGGAATCTGCGCCCTTTTTACCGCCGGCTTGTACTCCCTGGGGCGGCTCCCCCTTTCCGAGTTGCCCGAATTGAGTATCCCCCAACTAACCGTGGAAACCGATTACCCGGGGATGGGGGCCGAAGAAATCCGGTCCCTGGTAACCCTGGTGGTGGAGGACGCGGTCAGTTCGGTCCGGGCCCTGGAACGGGTCCGAAGCGTGTCTCGACAAGGGGAATCCCTGGTGGTCCTGGATTTTTCCTGGGGAGCCGATATGGATCAGGCCTCCACCGCCGTGAGGGAGGCCATCGACGCGGTGTATCCCCGCCTGCCCGAGGGAGCCCGAAAGCCCTTGGTGGTACCCCGGTCCTCGGAGGATAGGCCCATCGCGGTTATTTCTGTTTCCAGCGGGGAACTTTCCTTTGCGAGGACCCTGGCGGAGTACGAACTGCGGTCCCGTCTTCGGAAGGTGGAGGGGGTTGGGGCGGTGGTGCTGTGCGGTGGGACCCGGAAGGAGGCGGTCCTCCGCCTGGACGGTAGCAGGGCCGCCGGCGCCGCCCTGGCCCCGGCGGATGTGGGTCGTATTCTGTCCCAGGAATGCGCGGACCTCCCGGCGGGCACCCTGCGGGAGGGGGATAGGGAACTGACCGTCGTAAGCGCGGGCCGGCCGGCATCCTTAGGGGAGTTGGGGGCCCTGTTTTTCCCCGGTCCCAGTCACCCTCTGCGGCCCGCAGATTTGGGAACCCTGCAAATGGAACCCGCTCGGAGGGACAGCGTATTTATAGCCGACGGCCGGGAACAGGTGGCCCTGGAGGTTTACCGCCAGCCGGCGAGGGACCCCGTGGCTCTGATAAGGGATATTCGTCGGGTGGTCTCCGAAGCCCGACGGGATTTTTCCCGGGACGCGGATATTCAACTTCGCTACGACGGATCCATCCAAATTCTCCAGGCCCTCTTCGATCTATCCCGGTCCGCCCTAATCGGCATGCTGGCGGTCTTTTTAATCCTAGCCCTTTCTATCCGGAGCCTCCGGCCCGCCTTTTTGACGGCCCTTGCCATCCCCGTCAGCGCCGCCGCCGTGGTGGTAGCCCTGGCGGGGACCCACCGCTCCCTCAACGGGATGAGCCTGGGGGGTCTAGCCCTGGGGATAGGCCTGGTTTCCGACCCCTCGGTGGTGGTTCTGGAGGCGATACGTCAGGCCACTTCCCGAATTTCCCAGGGGCCATCTCCGCTGGAGGTGGGAACGGGGGCCCTGTCGGTGGCTTCCTCCAGCTTTGGGGGTATGGCGACTACCCTGGTCGTTTTTGTGCCTATCATCTTTTTACCCGGCCCCCTGGGGGCCCTCTACGGGGACCTGGCTCTGTCGGTGAGCGTTTCCGTGGCCACCGGGTGGCTCTACGCCCAAATCGCACTGCCGTCGCTGTACCTGTTCCTCTACAGGGCCCCCAGGGGACTTCCGCGCCGAAGGTCCTCCCCCTGGGACCAGTGGTACCGGCGGCTTCTTTTGGCGGCGCTTCGGAGACCCGCTCCCCTTTTTAGCATCGTCCTCCTTTGGATGGCCGGGGGAACCCTGCTCCTTCTCCAAAGACCCTTCCGATCCACCGCCGTACCCCCCGTTTCGGAGTTGGAGGTCCGCTTTGACTTTCCCTCGGGGACGTCCCTGGAGCGTATCGCCCAGTCGGGGGAAGCCTTGGCGGTCCAGTTGGGTCGTTTGCGGGGTGTGGAAGCCGTCTTTGGCCGGTCGGGGGCCGAACCGGAGGATTTTGGGTCCACCGTGGGGGTGGATTACCGGAAAGAGGGACTAAGCTTCCACTGTTCCCTGGCAAAAAATGTGGCCATGGAAGACCTATTTAAAAGTATTGGGCAAATTGGAGCTTCCGCGGGAAGGGAGCTTACCCACTATTCCATTACCCTTCCCCAAGAAGCCGGGGAGGCTCTGTTGGGACTTGCCCGGACTTCGTCGTTTATGATCGTGGCGGGGGATCGGCAAGAATTGGCCCGTCGGGTTTCCCAAATCGAGGGGGAACTGGTCAACACGGTCCCTCCCACCGAGTATACCCTAAGGCCCTGGGAAAAACGGACGGAAATTCGGTTGTTCCCCGATAGGGAACGGCTGGTCCAGGCGGGGCTTTCCATCGACCGGATAGCCGAGACTATTCAATCCACCACCGAGGGGGTGTACGGCCCCCGGTTGGAAATAGACGGCCATCCGGTGGACCTCCGGGTTACCGCCACCCTGCCCCCGTCGCTGGAAGGCACCCCCGTTATCGGTCCCTCGGGGGCGGCCGTAGCCCTCGCTTCGGTGGCTTCGATTCATCGATTGGAGACGGATACGGCCCTCTACCGGCTGGACCGGCAAGATGTGGTGTACCTGGACGTCCAGAACCCCAGGGCCCCGGGAGCCCTATCGGCCTCCCTTTCCCTCCCGGGCCTTCTGCGGGTAGACGAATCGGTTCTAAAACGGTACCGGGGGATCCTGGTGGAAACCCTCTGCCTGGTCCTCCTGCTCCTTTACCTTACCCTGGCTAGTCAATTTGAATCTCCGTTCCTCCCCCTGCTTCTCCTATGGACCATCCCCTTTTCTCTAGCCGGAACGGGACCCCTTTTGGCGGCCCTGGACGCCCCGATGGATACTTCGGCGGCAATCGGTTTGGTGATTCTCTTTGGGGTCGCGGTGAATAACGGGATCGTCCTGTACGAACATTTTCAGGAAAAGCTCGCCCAGGGCCTGAGGGTCCCCAGGGCGGTCTACCGGGGGGCGGTGGAACGACTTCCGGCGGTCCTCGTCACCAGCGCCACGACCCTGTGCGCCCTCATCCCGGTGCTCCTATCCCCCCCAGGGAGTCCCCAACGGTCCCTTAGCGCCGCCCTGGCGGGGGGCCTCGTTTCATCAACCTTTATCACCCTTTTTGTCCTTCCGGTTCTTTTTGTGGGGAAGTTTTCACGGAAGGTGGAGCCATGAGGTCGGCGGTCCTTCAAAAGACCTACTTCTATCGCCCCATTACGGCCCTCTGTTTGATCATCGCCCTGGGGACCCTCTCGGTAATCGCCCTGGTTAAGGGGCCTGGAAGGGGGAATCGGGGGAGGGAAGACCCCTGGTACGCCGTGACCCTGCGCCATTTTGGGGTGGAGGCCGAGGAAATGGAACGAAGTATCGCCATTCCCCTGGAAGACGCCCTGTTTTCCCTCCCGGGGGTCCGGGAGGTTCGAACTACCATCGAAGGGGGGAGCGTTCGTTCGTTGGTTCGCTTCCAGGCATCGCAACGGGACGCCTACGAAGCCCTGCGGGTGGGGGTGCAACGGGTGTACGAGGACCTGCCCCCATCGGTTCAGCGCCCCGAGATCGTCAGTTCCCAGGAAAATCGGGTACCCCTTTGGACCGCGGCGGTGGTTCAAAGGCCCATCGAAGGGAAATCCGAACAGTCTTCCCTTCCCTTGGGGACCCTGTTGGATCAATCCGTCAAACCGGCCCTCCAGAGGATAGAGGGGGTCGCGGAGGTGGAAATCGCCGGAACGGCGATCCGGGAAATAGGGGTACTGCTGGATGACCGGATCCTGGCCGCCCGGGGCATAACCACGGACCAGGTGGCCCAGGCCCTGGGTTCTACGGACCGAATTTTTCCGGCGGGGTACCTGAGGGAGGGCCCTAGGGAACTGAATATCCTCTTCGACGGAAGGTACCCCAGGGTGGAAGACCTGACCTCCGCTTGGATCGGCCTTCCCAACGGCAGGCCCCTGAGGGTGAAGGACCTGGGTGTGGTGATCGAACGGGACCGTGCCAGCGAGACCCTTTCCCGGTTGAACGGCGAACCCACGGTGATCCTTTCGGTGTACGGGAACGGTACGGTCCGTTCCCAGGACCTTTCCCGGGCTCTGGGGAACAAAATCGCCGAATTGAAAGCCCTTCCCCTGGAGTTTCAGGTTTTGTCCGATCGGGGGGCGGAGGAGTGGAGTTCCTTCGTTTCGGTGGTCCTTTCGGCCCTGCAGGGGACCGGGGCGGTGGCCCTGGTAACCCTGGTGCTGGTCCGTCGCCTGGGTGGTTCCATGATAAACGCCCTCATCGGGGCTCTTTCGGTTCCCTGCGTGGTCCTCTGGTCGGCGGGCCTGCTGGTTTTTATGGGGTTTCACCTGGATACGGCCCTGTTGGCGGGCCTCTCTGCGGGGGTAGGTTCGGCGGTGGACGCGTCGATCCTGGCCGTCCACGCCCTGGGGACCCTCGATGGTCCCGAAAAGGGGCCGGGGGCCCTCAAAACCCTGGCGCCCATCCTCGTGTCCGGGGGAGCTACCACCGTATCGGCCCTGGTCCCCCTGGTCGCCCTTCCTTCGACCGATTCCCAGGTCCAAGCCATGGCCTGGGCGGTGGGGACGGTGACCGTAACGGCCCTCTGCGCCTCCCTTGTCCTTTTTCCGCCCCTTCTCCTTATTCCCCACCCACCCCAGCGGAATTCTCCCCGGGGCTTTGAAAGGAATTTCGCACCCCTTCGCTACCTTTTGGACCAGGGGATCCGCCACTCCACCGGGGTACTGCTTTTGGGGCTCGGGATAACCCTTTGGGGCCTGGGGGCTTTGGTTCTGGTGGGGGTGGACGTGGACAGTTATTATTCGACCAACTCCCTTTTTATACGGGTAGAGTTCGAAGGGGGGCTCCACAGCGAGGCCGTGGATAGGGCCCTGGGGGAGTACGCCCGGGCCTTGAAAAACCGCCAGGAGGTTCGGTACGTCCAATCGGAGGCCTCCCGGTCCTCCGGTTCTGTCCTCGTTTCCTTTGATCCTGGGCGACTCCCCCCGGGGGGAATTACGGCGAAGCTTCGGGATGAGATCCGTTCCATCCCCCTGCCGGGGGCCTTTGTGTATATCAGCGAACCCTCGGCCCAGGAGCGTTTTTGGACCGTGACCGTCTCGGGGGAAGAAGAGGACCTGTGTAAGACCCTGGCAGAACAATTGACCTCCCTCTGCGTGGGCTTGCCGTCGGTTCAGGATGGGGTTTTGAACTTTAAGGACGGGGGTGATCGGCTCCTGCTGGTCCCCCAGCGGGAACGGTTGGCCGCCTCGGACCTTCGGTTCGCCGAAACTGCGGGCCTCCTGCGACGGGCCGTATACGGTCCCGTGGCGTACAAACGGGTTTCCGAAACCGCCGAGGTGGACCTGAGGATCCAGGGTTTTTTGAGCCAAAAACCTTCGCTAAGGGATCTTTTTGCCCTTGCCCTTCCGGATCCCCGGAACGGTCGCTTCCTTAACCTTTCTTCGATCATGGATCGGCGCTTTATACGGGAAGGGGGGACCATCCGCAGGGAAAATCGGCGTCCCGTGGCGTCCCTAACCCTCCGGACCAAACCCCAGGACCCCCGGCGGCTTAGGGATCAGATCCTTTCCCTGGTGCCCCAGCTCCGATTACCCCCCGCCTATTCGGTACAGTTCGATCCCCAGGCCATACAGGAGGCCGATGGGGCCGCCGCCGTTGGCGGGACCTTTTTGGTGGCCCTTCTCTTCTGTTTTATGGTGATCGCCGGGGCCATGGAATCCCTGTCGGCGCCCCTGGTCATTCTGTCAGCGGTCCCTCCCTCCCTGGGTCTTCCCGCTATTCTTCTAACCCTGCAGGGAAGGCCCTTGGGCTTTACGGTCCTGTGCGCCTTCGTGGCGGTCAGTGGAATGGCGGTAAACGCGTCGGTCCTGGTGGTAGAGGCCCTCCGATCCCCCGAATACCGAGACAATCCTACGGGGGCCCTGGGTTCCCAATTCCCCCTGCTCCTGGCCACCACCGCCACCACCGTCGCGGGGGCTCTGCCCTTTATTTTTAACCACACCGGGCCAGAGCGGATGGTCTGGGCCCTCGCGTGGGTAACGATCCTGGGGGTGGGGGCGTCTTTCTTCTTTTCCATCCTGTGGCTCCCCGCGTTAGTCCATCGGTTTCCCCGTTTACTCTATCGATCAAAACCTAAAACCGGTCCCGCTTTCGCGGAACCTACGGGCCCTTTCTAAGGAAGGTAGCCATGAAACAGTCGGTAATCATTCTCTGGATCGCGTTTTTGCTTCCCCCGGGATCCCTGGGGGCCCAGAATTACAGTGAATTTCGGGATCTTACGAAGCCCCTGGTGGATCGATCCTTTAACAAGGCCGATCGCGCCGCCACCCCGGGGCTCTGGTGGGCTTCGGCCCAGGGAGAACTAGCCAGGGTCCGGGAATCGACGGAAGCCCTAGCCCTCCGGCTTTACGCCGATCCCGACGCCCGGTCGGCCCTGATGGCCCAGCTGGACCAGTGGACCGAGGCGGAACTGGAGCGCCGTTTTGCCCAATGGCTGACCAATTACTTTATGGCCGAAGGGGCGGGGAACGTCCACGCTCAACTGCTATCGGAAATTGGGGCGGCCAATCGGCGCTATCTGTACCACAGCGACGCCGAGGGCCGCCTCCTGTACGATGCTTCCACGGGGGACCCCCTGGTGGTCCGCCCGGACGAAGGGGGGCTGGAAACGGCGGAGGCGGATAGCCGGGCATGGAAAGCCCAGGTCCAGGGGCAGGCCGAAGGGGCCCTGCGGGAGCTTCGGTCCCGCTACCTGGCCAGCCTTCCCGAACTGTTACCCTACCTGCGGGAGGATAGGAGGGAAGCCTTTGAGTCCCTTTTGCGGGAGTCCGGGGAAAATCGGGCGAAGGCAAAGGAACAGGAATTGACCGCCCTCATCGATCGGGAGGCTAAACTTTTTATAGACCGAAGGACCACGGACGTGTGGAGCCAGCGGAAAAAAAGCGAAGCGGGGACCGCCGAACGTACGGCCGCGCAGTTGATAACGGAAATTTCCGTCCCCTGTGAAAAGGCCATAGAAAGCCTGCGCGCCCGGATAGAACAGGCCCAAGGGGGAACCGGAGATCTGGCGGTCCAGGGAAAAGAGTGGTTAGAGGAGTATCAAACCCAGTTCCAAAGGGGCTTGTCGGCCTGGGAGAACGCGGAACAGCGGTTTTTGGCCCAGCGGATCGAATGGGAGCGGGACGCGGGGCAGGCCTATTTGACCGGAGAATCCGCCTGGAACGACGCCTTTGGTACCCTGGAAAAGGAACGGCAAGCCTGGGAGGCCCGCCTCCAGACCCTTTTTGACCAGGGGGAAGCCACGTACCAGCGGGCCTCCGAAACCCTGGATAGGGCTATACTGCAGGCGAGAACCGAATTCCAGCGGGACGCGGACCTCAGGGCCCAGGGGGGCGCCGACCGGGCCCAAGCGTGGATATCGGCGTACCAAATTTGCGGAACCCTACTGCAGGGGGCTCGTCAAAACGCCCAGTATTGGGGTGCCCGGTTGGCGCCCCCGCTTTCTTCCGTCCCCGCCATCGACGATCCCTCCCTGGATACCTGGGTCGAGGACCGGCTGAGGGCGCTGTGGTCCGCCGCGAAAAAAGCCTACGGGGACCTCCAGGGGGAGCAGACGGACCTGTGGCGGGCCCTGGATTCGGCGAGCCGATTGCCCCCCGACGAGGGCACAACCGCGGACCTGACGGCCCGACTTCGTTCCGCCGGGGTCGAAGCCTTTGACGCGGAGGGCCTCGTGGCGGGGATGGAACTCCGCCGCTGGAGTTCCCTCTATAAGGAATATTCGGCCAGGGCTCTGGAGGCCCGGAACGCCCTTACCGCCGATTTTGGTCTGGCGGTGGGCACGGGACTTTTGACGGACGTGCTAAAAGCGGGGGTATCCCACGAAAATTTGTTTTTGGACGAGTACCAAATAGAACTGATCCGTTGCCAGGCCCTGTCTACCTACTGGGATCAACGGTACCAAATAGCCCTGGCGGTGGATTCCTACGCCCGGGAACGGAGCGCCCTGAGGATTACGGATGGGGAAAGTTTGGACCGGTGGCAACGGGCCAAGGAAGCCTACGATAGGGCCCTGGAACAGTACCAGGGGGCCCAGACCAGTTTGGCCACCCAGGGGAGCGCCGTAAAGCAAGCCCAAGCCCTGGTTCAACAGGCCCAAGAACAGCTTAACCAGGCTACCGCCCAGCTGGAGGATCTAAACCGGGAGTACGCCCTGCTTATGTCATCCTACGCCCTGCAAAGCGATGACCTTATCAAAACCGAGATCGCCGCTTCCTACTACAAACTATCCGAAATCCAAGGGCGTATCGACTCGACCGATGACCCCCCCTACGTCCGGTACTTACAAAGGGCCAGGGAATTATCGATGGCCCAGGAGGTGGAAAAGGCGGGGGAGGCACTGCGGACCCTGGTGCTGGGGGCCGACGGGGAGCCTACCCTGGGAGAATTGGCCCTGGCCGCCCAGGGTGGGGATGCGGACAGTCAGAAGGCCCTGGAAGGGCGCCTGGTGTATCTTTCCGAGCTTTCCAGGGACCTGCGGGCCCCAACCGAAGGTCCCATCCCCTGGACCGATGGGACCTTCGCGGATCCCCAAGCCCTGGTCCTCCCCCTGCTGAAAGACCCCCAGGGGCCCCAAGGGGCCCTGGGGGATTACCTTACGGCTCTGGAAGAGGGGACCCGGAGCGCCCCCGCCTGGGTATCTTCCACCGCCGAAGGGTGGATCGATGCCCTTTTGGACTACGCGGCGGCCTCCTGCGTTACGTCGGCTTTTTCCCCCGTAGCCATGGAATCCTCCGAAAGCCTGAGCCGGCGGTTGGACGAAAAACGGAGGGCCCTGGACGACCTTCTGAAAGGTTTTGACGGGTCGACGCCCCTGGAGGAAACCGAAAACCCCGTAGCAGGGGATACCCAGGAAGTCAAAACCCTGGAATGGGAGATCCGAAACCTGGCCTATCGGTTAGCTTTCGCGGATAAATTCGAAGCGGCCCAAGCTCGGAATACCCAAAACGCGGAAGCGGAACTGCTCCAATTTCAGCGTCAAAATCGGATCTGGCGATCCGCTTTGACCCTTTGGCGGGAAGGGGAAGAGGGGCCCGGGCGGACCGCCCTTCTCACGGCCATCCAGGGGTATAGGGACGATCCAAGCCTACCATGGGATGACCGGTGGGCCCTTCCGCTGGACCAGGCTCTGGTGGACGGGTATCGCCAGGAGGCGGAAAACCTCCGGGGGCTTTTGGAAGAGGAACGGACGGAACAGCGGAAGCTCGATAGTCTCGAGGAGGACCTTGCCCTGGCGTCCAACCATGGAGCCCTAGCGGAAGCCCTGGGACGGCTCGGCGCGTCGATCACGGAACAGCGGACCGCGTACCAGGAAGCCCTGGCCTTATACGCCACCCAGGCGGACCAGTACGGCCGCCAGGGGGCCCTGTACGACGAAGGGTACGGGATCATGAAACAACGGTACGCCCAGATGGAGGAGGCCCGGTTCCTCTACGAAAAGGAAGACGCCATTCGTACCTGGGCCTCCAGCGCCTACCTCAAGGCTCAGGATGAGGACCGAACCGACCTTTCCTCCTACCGGGACCCGGCGGCGGATGTGGCCTACACCCGGGACCGCACCATTCGGGCCAAAGTGGCCCTCCAGGCCCTGAAGGACCTCTACGCCCCCGCTACGGCGGAACGCCCCTACGGGGATCCGGAGTATCGGAACGCTTACGAAACCTACAGGGAGAGTTACCGGGGAATCATCCTCACCGCCAGGGCAAAAAACACCCTTTCGGGGGAGTTGGAAAGGGAATACGAAAAAAATCAACAACTAGCCCAGGCCTATACTGCGGCCCTGTCGGTGTTCAAAGGCAACCTGACCGAGGCCAGTACCCCCTGGTCTCCCTATCTGACCCTGCAAAACGGGGCCCTTAAACTTTCCTACGATGGAAATTACGTGTTGACCCCCGGTATGCCCTTGGATACCGCCGCCCTGGAACAGAGCTTGAGCCAGTGGGGGGTGCGGATGGCGGCGTACCATTTTGACGCAGAACGGTACAAACGGTGGGGTCTGGCTCGGGATTTTTTACTCCTGCAATTGCGGGATCGCAACCCTTCCCTTACAATGATTAGAAACGAGTATCATCTGGCTGATAATATTTACAACGATATGGGCAACATGGAGGTTCATTATCGGTCCCTTCGGAGTCGTATGGATGATTTTAGGAACCCCGGCGAGTTGGTTTTGTTCTTCGGCATTGTATGGACCCCCCCGGGCCTATCGACGGCCCAACGGTCCGCCTGGGAAAGTCTGAGTCCCCAAGAACGATCGGACCTGGAAACCTACGTGGCCCTGACCCTTTCCGGTCAGGGGGGGAATTCCTCGGATCTCTATATGTTTTCCCATGTATCCGCCTATTTGGAAACCCAAAATGTCGATTCGGTGGTCACCTCCTGGAAAAATTGGGAGGATGGCCGCCGCAGTAATTGGTTTTACGGTTGGTGGGCGGATATCGAATACCATAAATTAGAGGGGGTACAAAACGCGTACCGCCCCCTGTGGGAGGAGCTCCAACGTTCCCTGGCCTCCGGGGCGGCCAATTTAAAGTCCCAAACGGAAGCCCTGGCCGCCTCGTTCAAAAGTTACCAGGGGTCCAACGAAAGGATCGCCGCCATGGAGGGCCGCTCTGTTCCGGGCCAGGCCCTCCAATGGCAGGACGTGGAACGGGCCCTCAACGCGGCGGGAACCCTGAGCCCCGACGAGGTGGGGGAACTGAAAAGCCTGTGGACCACCTACGGTTCTCCCTCCGCCGAAGGCGACGCTTCGGTGGTTTCCCTTTTGGAAACCCTCTTCCAACAGGCCCGAACCCGGACCGCCTCCCTGTCCCAAACCTTGGAACGGACAGGGCAAATCAAGGGGGCCGATCAATCGGAAGCCCAAGGGGAGTATCGATCGATCCTGGATGACTTTGTGGAGGGGAGGGCTACCCTTCAAACCTTGAACGCCGCGGGGCAAAGGGCCTTTGGCGAAACGGCGGCGTCCCGACGGGTCTATCTGGAGGATCAGGAGCGGGCCCTGGGGTCCGCCCTGCTCCAGGCGGCCTCGGGGGCTTCTTCCGCGGACCAGGAGTCCCTAGGCTTGGCGCAAACCTATGGGAATTTGATAGCCCAGGTGTACCGGAGCCGTTTCCAGGCCGAACTATCGGCTCGGGAGGCCGAATGGGACCTGCGAAAGCGGGACCTGGAGGATCAGCGACAACGCTGGATCGAAGCCTCCCGGATAATGGCAAGCCGGGGGCGGCAAGATTGGAGTCGATCCCTGGATACCCTGCGGGAGCGGTACGCCCTTTGGAAAAAACAGTACCAAAGGAGCTACGCGGAAACGGTGGATTCCTGGGATCGGGCGTATCTTCAGGGTCTGCGGGATAAGGAAAACTGGGTGACCAGGGCCACCGAGGCGGCGGACACCGCCATGGGTCAAACGCTCCTCGCCGCGGTGGGGATCGACGGACAGACCTTCGCTCGGAGCTTCGACACCCTCCAACCCCTGGGAACCCTGGATCCCGCTGTTAGTTCTATCCATCAAACCCTCACGGAACTGCTGAACTCCCATCTGGGGCTGAACGCTGGTCTAACGGGCCTATCCAGGGCTGATGCTTCGATCCTCCAGGGCTCCGGTTTTCTCTCCCGCGGCCTGGGAGGGCTGGGGCTTTGGGAAACCGCCCAGGTCCAAGCCTCAGTGGCCCTCCTGCTCCACCAATCCAACCAGGACCTGGCCGCATCCCAGTCCCGCGTCCTCGCGTCCCGGGCCCGGGATATGGCGTCCGCGGCCATTCAGACGTTAAACCGCAACCTGGCCCAGGCCAACGAGGATGTCCGGCAGAGCCTGGACAGGACGTTTATTCTGCAGGGCCGCTGGCGTCGGGATGGGTCGACCTACGTAAAGGACGTGGTGGACCATTCCACCCTTTTCAACCCCATTATCACCACCCGAGCCCTGGTTCAAGGGTATATCGCCTACGTTATGAACCCCTGGAAGTTGAGTACCGATCTTTCGGATGCCCGCTTGGTCAACCTGACCCCCCAGGGTATTTCCGCCCTGATAGCCCAGGCCCAGGGGGAGGTGGAACGGCAGGGCCAGCAGGTGTTTGGGACCTCGGGAAAGGGACTTTTTGGGAAACACGTGGGGACCGAACCAACCCTTAGGGGAAACCCCAACCTGGATGAGGGGATGGAAAACCTATGGAGCGATAGGGGAAGCGGAGAGTTGGGGCGTCTCCTTCGCAGTTATATCTACTGGTCCCTCCGGGAACAGCGGGGGATGGCGGAAATTGCCAAACCCCTATGGGACAAATCCCTGTGGGATGATAGGGATAGCTGGTTCAAATCCCCTTCCATCCGGGGGGTAGCCGATATGGGCGTGTCCATTGTTACCACCGCCGCGGCGATCGCCGCGGCTCCCCTCTCGGGGGGCGCCAGTTTTGCCGGGGCCATCGCGCTGAATACGGCCCTCAATCTGAGCGATGATGCGGTCTTTACCTTTTTGGACGTGAGCGGGGGGTACAAAACCTGGGACCAGGGGGGCGTGGACCTGGGGAAACGGTTCCTCTCCTCCGCCGCCACCAACGCCCTCGGGGGCGTTATCTCCGGTACCGGCGGCTTAACGGACCTGGCGCTCCGGAGTACCTCGAGCCTGGGTTCCGTGGTTACCAAAACCGCGTTTACGGGGTTACAAGGATTGGGCACCACTACCCTTTCCAGCGCCATCAACGCCGTTCAGTGGAATAATTCGGGTTTTCTCTGGTCCCAAAGCGACTTTAACCGTTCCCTTAAGGGAGGACTAATCGGGACCCTGGGAGCCATGGCGGGGACGGGCATCTCGGAAAGTTTAGGTCTTATCAATTTGGAGGATGGAAACTCCATCGGCCTTTCAAATAGGGTTTTCCGAACCGGCGACATACGGAGCCTGAACACCCTTACCGGGAATCTTTCCAAAGAGGCCCTTCAATACGCCCTGGGGGGCGATTTTACCGTAAACCTGGTCAACCTCCAGGCTCTCGGCCTCCGGATCCCCGGCACCAGCGGAAATCCCAATTCGGGATTGGTAGAACTACGGCTTGGCTCCCAGGGAACGCACATGGCCCTGGGAACCGGGGGCGCCGACCTCTCGGTATCGACCCTTCCTTCTGTTGTGGGGGCCCTGGGGGATACCTGGCGAATCTCGGAGGCCAAAATCGCCTCCCTTTTTGGACAGTACGAGGCTGTATCGACCCTAAACGCCGTTAACATGCTGGGTTATACCCCCAGTGGTTTTAATGTGGATCTAGCCCAGAGAATTTGGAACGGGGACCTGGAACTCCATTACGGAAACCTGGCCACCGTGGCCGGAACCGGCGCCTACGGATTCTATGATCCATCGAATCCCACCCGCGTCACCCTGTCCCAGGACCTTATGGGCCCCGGAAAGGAAGCTTCGGCCCAACTCGCCGCCGTTCTGGCCCACGAGGGGACCCACGTCGCGGGAAACCGTTACGAAGCCCTGGCCCACCAGCAAGCCCTGGGGACCTATAGTAGTCTGCTTCGCTCCTTTGATCTAAGCGGTAACGGGGATTTTACCCGTCAGATGATAAGCGGATTGGCGGATTCCCGTTCGTACCAGGTTAACGAAGGTACCCAGGACTATTGGCAAATGACCAACGATGGACGCCTCGTTTACGACGGAAAGGCTTCTTTGGTCGATGAAAACGGACGAATCCTCCTCGGTTATAAACAAATGGGCTTAGCTAAGGATTCCCAGATCGAGGGAGGACTCCTGGCCATCCTGGGGATCCAGGAAAAGGATAGTCAAAAGATTAACCAGGCCCGGCAGATAATGGCCAACGCCCTTAAACACAGCTCCGGAAGTCCGGACCAATGGTTCTGGGTAGGGAAGCAAGACGTCGCCATAGGCTCCCGGGGCTCCTTCCCCATCACGGAAAAAATGGACCTGGGCGCCCTAAACCTTAATCGGGAACTGGATATGGAACAAATTCTCCGGCAATTCGGAAATACCCTGCTAGGCCAGGTCTTTGCCACCTACTACAACAGCACCGTGGATTCCCAACTGGCCGAGCTAAGGGCCAAGGACCTGGGAAGGGAAACCCAAAGCAGGACCGTATATTCGGAGATCCAGGAACGGTACAACAACCTTCTGCGGTCCAAACAGAATTTTTATTCCTCCATGCAAAGCTTTGTGGACCTGAATAAGGACTATTACGTGTCCTTCGGTTTTGGGGAAGGCGATAACAACCACTATGCTATCTATAACAAAACCCATTACGGCTTTGATCTTTCGCGGTCCGGTAGTCCCCTGGGTGACGGCGTAGTCGCGGGTATTAGTGGGGTGGTGGACTCGGTGAACTGGAACGTGGGGTCCATAGATAAGCCCGGTAACGGGAATAGCATACGGATCGAGTACGGGTTCCCCTTTGAACAAAATTTTATTGGGACGGGCATCTACGGGGAATATTTGCATTTAAAGGATAAACCGGCCCTAACGCCCGGCTCTACCGTTTCGCCGGACCAACAGATAGCTTCTATTGGAGGATCCTACGGGTATGATCCCCATCTTCATTTTGATTTTCTAACCCGTGACAACGCCTTTCAGCGTAGCACCCTGGCCTATATGCTAGGTTCTGACTTTGAAAATAATATTGTGAATTCAAAGATGCCGATTTGGTGGAAAAATGTATACGCGATTAATCGGACCTACGATCCAGAAAAGTACTATAAGAACACGTTTAACTACGCTTTTAGGCGAAAATAGGGGGAAGTCCATGAAAAATTCTATATTCCTAGGGTTAAGCATTGTCCTGCTCTTCCTTGGTCCTACGGGTTGTCAGAAGAACGCTACGACAAAGCCACCGCTGGTCACGGTTGAGGAAACCAACAATAAAACGGATATAAAAAAGGTTGTCCTAACCGAACCAATAAAAACAATAGAAGATTATTTTTTAAATGAAATAGACCTTAAAGGTCCAGCTAATTTGCAACAAATCGCGGACCGGCTTTCTGAATCGCAAGTATCGCAGGTCGAAGAAATAACCATAATAGACGAGGGGGCAAATATCAACTCTCTACAAGGGGCCGCGGCTTTTGAAAATTTAAAAAATTTAAGGATCGATCATTCTCAAATAAAAGACTTTGATGGTCTAAAGGGGGATTCAAAAATAGAGGAACTATCTTTAATTTTTTCAAAAGTCGATAGCTTAGAAAGTCTTCCCAAAAAAATGGGTATTAAAACTCTGGATCTGAACTATTGCCCCCTCGAAGACCTTGGCGATTTACGTCAATTAACAGAGTTAAGAGACTTGTCGGTATGCGGTACCAAGATATCAGGTTTAGACGGCGAAAAACTCCCCCATAGTCTGCGGTACTTGGGCCTTAGAGAAACAAAGATTAAATCCCTCAGGGCCATAGAAAGCACGTTTTCGTTTGTGGAAACGATAGACCTAAGCCACGGGGCGGTTGAATCGGTCGATGACATCAAAGACTTTGGTCGTGTACAGCAAATTGGACTGTGTAATAACCCGGTGATGGAACAGTTCCGCGATAAGGACGGGAATGTTCCCCAAATGGTGGATTATAAGGGAGTTAGTCTTATTTTTGTGGAACCGGATTTTTAGGAGCGCCGAGGGGGTATAACAGGGAAACATGAAACTAAAATTGACATTCTTTGGACGCCTCGTTTACGACGGAAAGGCTTCTTTGGTCGATGAAAACGGACGAATCCTCCTCGGTTATAAACAAATGGGCTTAGCCAAGGATTCCCAGATCGAGGGAGGACTCCTGGCCATCCTGGGGATCCAGGAAAAGGATAGTCAAAAGATTAACCAGGCCCGGCAGATAATGGCCAACGCCCTTAAACACAGCTCCGGAAGTC